>OGYV01000840.1_pt1 | contig 24839 bp, 21 predicted proteins | sample 1576651 | NCBI WGS metagenome assembly OGYV01 (sample SAMEA3541570, study PRJEB24748) | human gut metagenome | biome: human gut; feature: human-associated habitat; material: faeces | place: China | collected 2012
TCGGCGCAGCGGAGGGCATGAAAGAGGACAAGGAAAGCTGGCTGAACTTTTTCACTTGGCTCAAAGGCCGCGGCCTTGCAGGCGTACGTCTCATTGTCGGCGATAAATGCCTTGGCATGCTGGAAAGCATTCCTGTAGTCTTTCCTGAGGCCAAATACCAGCGCTGCACGGTCCATTTTTACCGGAACGTCTTCACAGTGACGCCAAAAACTAAGATGAAGCAGGTTACCTTAATGCTAAAGGCAATCCATGCGCAGGAGAGCAAAGAAGCAGCTGAGGAAAAGGCGATTTCCATTACTGCAAAACTCCGTGAAATGAAGCTTCAGGCCGCAGCCAAAAAGGTCGAAGAAAGCGTTGGCGAAACCTTGACCTATATGGATTTTCCTACCGAACACTGGAGCCGAATCCGCACGAATAACCTGACGGAACGGGTGAATCGCGAGATACGCCGCCGTACAAGGGCCATTGGTGCCTTTCCTGACGGCAACAGTGCTCTGATGCTCGTTTGTGCCAGACTTCGCCATGTAGCCGCCTCAGAATGGGGCTCAAAACGCTATATGGACATGGAGCACCTATTCAAGATGGAAATTGAGCAGTCAGCTGATGAGGAAAATCCATACATCTGATGCCGATATTTACTGGCGGATGAAATGAATTTGCGAAAGAATCTTGACACTACCAATTTTTTCCCAACATTTAACTTCTTACAGGATATGAATAAACCTAAGATGAAGCAGGGGAAAATACAATTACAAAATACTTTTAAAATAGAAGAAAAAGTCGACAATCATATCGATATTTCTTTAACGGAAAAATTAGGTGATGAAAAAGAATACGTTGTTTGTAAAATTAAATTAGTGCGCAATACAACACTAGTTAATGATGTGAAATGTAAAGCTGCAGTTATTATTCATGATGTAATCCCAATTAAGCCAACTATCTATACTATGAAGGCTCTCGGAGCAATGGCCATGGCATTAGGAACGTATATTCTTATAAAAAGGACTTGCGATTGGGATAGGATCATTGAAGCTGCTACCGACACAGAAAAAGCGGATAATTATTCTAAATTGCTAATAAAACTCAGCAACTTAGAGAAGACCAACACAGAACTAACGAAAAAAATAAAAGACATCACCACGTCGTATCAGAATCAAATTGGATTACTTGAAAAACAAATTCGTTCCCAAAATAAACTAATTAACGAATTAAAAAATCCGGTGCATAAACCAGAAAAACTAAAAAAAGAAATTAGGGTATCTAACGATACTCCAACGATAAATCTGCACGATATCGCTATCCAAGAAAAGTTATGCTTTGTTGGTGGATCTGATGCTTGGCGCAAAAAAATTAAAACATCTTTTCCAAAAATTCATGTCATTAATACCATTAATTTTGATGAAAGCATCATCCGAAACAGCGAAATACTTGTTGTTAACACAAATTTTGTTAGTCATTCGGAAGCAGGAAAAGCAACTGATATTGCTAATCGTAATGGAGTAAAAATAATCTATACTACTAAGAATAATATAAAGAACCTCGAAAGAGACATTGCCCAAAATTTAATATAGCTACAGTACCGTAACTCATTTTTTATCGACATTTACAGAAAAACCTTCGTACAGAAAAATTTGTAGTCCACCAATGCCGTGATTCTGGCAAGATAAATCACTAAATACGACATATCGACGCTACCGGAACCTAAACCAGTGTTAGCGGCCGTCGAAAAGCACCATTTTTTTGTGTTCTCGACGACCATTAACACTGGACTTTTTCAAATAGGGCAGCATGTTTATGGAGACACAAATGGCAGCCACCATGATTGACTGTCTTATCTGCCACGGACACCTACTCCTCTTCGATGGACCAAGTTACCGTATGGAACATGTCCAATGCGTCAGGACAGCACAGCCTCCAACCATTGATTTACCGTCTCGCCGAAAAAAGGGATTTCCCCACGGTGATTTTAGGAAATTATGACGGTGAAAAGGGGAAAAATGAATATGATGATAGAGCCTCGCTGCCCTGTGCCATGGACCGGTTTTTAATGAAGTTGCCATTGCAGTACTCAGCAACGGCATTACGAAGGATTCCCAGTGTCTTGGCAATCTGAATCTGCTTCTCGCTTTTTCCTTTATCACACCAATCAAGCGTAGAATGAATAAATTCCCCGCCAAATGACTTAGAACTTAAAACGGAATTTCTTCATCGTAATAATCCATTGGACAAAGCTCTATTGAACTTGATTCCGGAATTTCTTCTGCATATGTCCACGCAATTATCGTGTCCTTATGAATAATATATGTTTTATAGTCAAGGAAACACTCAAATACAGATTCATCATCATCGGTCTCTATAAATTTTCCTAAAAGTATAGAATATATAGAATCTGTTTTTCTTACCCCATCCTCTATTTCCGTAATCATTTTTGAGCTGGGTATTACAATCAAAATACTACGATTGTTCGAAATATCAATGGAAGTTTTCCACATAGCAAATCCTTTAAGTTCTTCACAATATGAGGACTGTGCTTCTTTTTCAGCATCTTCTAAGGATTTAAAATATTTATCTCCATCCATACCATACATCGAATGATAATAATCTGCTTTATTTGAGTTCTTATAATAGACGTGGTATAAAACAACAACATCTTTAATATTGAATATTTTATCAGGGTACATATTTTTTTGTTCTTCTATTAAATCTTCTAATGTAGATGTTATACGTTCCGTTGGAAGATATGCTGGCATTATATAATTTTCCTGGTTATACTCATCTTTAATATCATCTTTCATAATATAAAGCGTTGCAATGTTAAACATCGTACTCCAATCCGCATTACTCTTAATTTGTCCCATACTCGAAATCTCCTTTCAAATTAAAAAGTCACTTACTTTTATTAAGATTAATCAGATAATAGCCTCTTTAGCTTTCCCCCTGATTATCTTCTTTCTTTTTCGTTTCTACGTTTTGAATAACATATCGACAATTTAGGCTTTTCTGCTGAAAAAAAATATTCTCATCAGCACTGTTCCAGACATTTTTAAATCTATCGATTACTACAACTTGATTCTTGACATACGGGCATTCATTAATCAAACAAGTATTCAGTTTTTCCTGCTGTACTTGCTGATATCGCCCAGTACTTAAATCGACTGCCAGCTGGTAATCAATCGCTTGTTCATCATAGAAAACATCGTCTTCTTTAGTTACAAGAATTTTATCCAAGGGAACAGATCCATAATTAGTTTTGGTGATTTTCTTTTCACGACGATAATCATCATCTATTTTAATGAAATTTTTTTCTATCAATACATTGAGAACAGCATTTAATACTTGATGTATCGATGTTAATGCGAAAAAGTTTTTCATAGTATCTGCAACAGTACGGCTAGAATCTTGATTCATTTTTAATTTTTTAAAATAGATGATAGTTGATAAGAAAAATGCTTCTAATTTTGTCAATCTTTTTCTTCGTTTCCCTTTGATTTCTATGAGTGCTTGTGGCATGCACAAACTATCCTCAGGGATTTTTTTACATTTCTTTTCCATCCGCATCATCCTTTTCTTCTAAAAGAAGGCTTCCTTTGAATAAGCAACCGATATCATCTATCTCTTGAAGAATCTTCTTATATATAGCGGTTTCTGCTAAATCAGGGCTGGAATCATCCATGGATATCGTTGGAATCGTGACTATTTGTTTTTCACAAAATCGCACAGACCCCACAACGACAAGTAAGTTCTGAGCTCGAGAAAAAGCTACATTGATTCGCTCAAAGGACTTAAAAAAAGAATTATTTCTAGGAATATGTCCTTTCTTAGATCGAACTAAACTTACGATGATAATATTGCGTTCTTGACCTTGAAACTTATCCACAGTGTTTGCCGTAACTTGAATATTAACAAACGGGATTTGGGATATATTGGATTGCAATTTTCTGTTTTGAAGAGAATAAAAGCTAATTACACCTACTGTTGTCCCACGGTTTGCTGTAGCATCTATTTTTTTTAGCAATGAACATATAATATTTATTTCATATTGATTATAAAGTGACGTACTGCTACTCTTTCGTCTTTCATAGAATTTATTATCGATTGAATCGGGGGTAGAATCGATCCAGTAAATATGATGCTTAGGATTGATCAATAATTGTCCCGCTTTCCCCGATATGGTTATATTATGAGCTTTATTGACATCAGACTCAGAATCTGATAAGCCATTCTGCAGCAGCGTTTTTCCATCTTTGTCCTGATAAAATTGTGATATAGCAATATTAGCAATTTCATTATGCATGCGATATTGTTTGCGCAGCATACATTTTATATTTGAATTCGCACGCGTATACAATTTTTTAAATACCGTATTAGTTATCAGTTGTTTAAATCGATAGATATCTTCAGGGCTGTATTCAGAAATATCGTCTAAATCAGCCTGAAACACTGGAGGTAACTGTCTATGATCTCCAATTAAAATAACGTGACGTGCTTTTAGTATACATCCAAGAATTTCTGGAAGAGTTGCTTTACTGACTTCATCGATTATCGCATAGTCGTATACCATATCCCTATCCATAAATGCTGTCGTTAATTTAGCACTATCAGAGGTACAAGTTATTCCAAAGACATTGCAGGTATCGAATAATGTTTTAACTAACGTTTGATTATCACGTTGGCGATAGAATGCATCTATGTCATGATTTTCCTGATTATCGCATCTCGAACAAAAAGCATTAATTTTTTTGAATATGTTCTGTATTTCTTCTTGACGTTTTATATGGGCTAATAGAAAATAAAATTTTTGATTCAAGTTATTAGCTCTAGTATCTTTAAATGATATAGCACCATTTAATCTATACGCTGCATCTCCTACAGATTTAGGAACTCCTCCTGAAAAGAGAGTCCCATCAGTGTCTACATTATATCTATCTTTAATTGCATCAAAAATTAAATGATAATTTTTACTTTTATCTTCTGTATATTCTTTTTCGAATATGTCGAATAAGCAATATTTATCTTTCCTTTCTTTTACCCATCGTTTTGATTTTTCATTGCGCTTGTTCACCTCTGATTCTAAATTTTCTACCATATTCAACGCTAATTTACTTTCATGAAATTCATTTCCTTCTTGTATTTTAGTACCTAACCGAACGGGACGAATATCTATTGTCTTAGGAAGCCGTTCTAAGGCATTATCAATAGCATCATTAGATTGAGAAGATAAAAAGATAGTCTTATTATTCTTAGTCAATTGATAAATGGCTTCACTAATAACAGATGTCTTACCCGTCCCAGGAGGGCCCAGTATAAATGAGACATCATCAGTACGCATCATTTGCCGTACAGCTGCTTGTTGTTCTTCATTTAAATGCTCGTTATGAAATTCAAAAGGATGGTTCGGGCAATTATTATAAAGTCTACTATCTTCTATTCCTAACAACCATTGTGCGGTTCTAATACTAGTTAAATTATCCGATTCCATTAAAGATTTTAGGTTTTTTTCAAGACGATTTAACATAACCCTTGTACCAGTATCTTGAAGATGGAAAAAAAATTTGTCACCAGTTTCAGGAATAAACCGATTTTCATCGCACCAATCAATGTTAAATATAAATTGACTTTGTTTCTCTTCTTTTAAAGATAATTCTGCGATTTTTTTCTCTTCAGGATCGTAGAAGTCTTTATTGATAACAATATCATATTTAGACAAATCCCTATCTGGTTTTTCTCTCAACACTTTGCAAGTTATCGTTCCATCATCATTCATCTTTGTTATTTTAAATTGGTAATATATTCCTTCTACCCTCTGTAGTTCAGTACGCTTAAACTCAATATAATCTTTCCATACCGAAGTACGGTTTACCAAGACGGAAACCAAAGAAGGTTTGATGCCCATATATTGCTCAACTTCATTCCATGCATCGTTATGTATGTCCTTAATTTCTTCCCTATTAGGATTAAACAAGCTAAAAAATATATTTTTTAAACACCGTTCGTTATAGCGTTTTTCATATAAGGGACATGAGATACGGTCATTGAATTTTAAATAACCTCCACCTACAGTGCAGATTAACACGACTTCATTTTGTATATCTGCATTCTCCATATTCTCTAATTGAGGATGCAAAAGAATGCGTGATAATCCTATGGACAATATATACCAATTCTTTTTCTGTTTTAGCATAGATTCTAACTCTATGCGGCGCTGTTGATTCTCGATATAAATGAATATTTCTCGTTTTGCAGAATGTGATTTTTGGGTGAGTGGGCGTGATACAGATATAGATTGATGCGATACAGGAAATGCTGGCATTGAATCCTTATATGATACAGGATTGCTAAAAATATTGTGATGATTCGATAAATCAAAGTTCGTTGGAATAGTACATAATAATTGTTTATAGGACATATAATCACCCACTAAAATAGTAAAAATATTCTTACTTCCACAATACCTGAACTACTTCATCCAGCTTATCTACAATATGATGAGATGTAATCTCCGATAAGGAAGAAATTATATAATCATATTTTTCAGTATCAACATGTTGCTTAGTTTTTGGAGATAGATATACGGTTAACATCCCCAGTCTTTTGGCTTCTACAATGTCTCTAGCGTCATCTGTACATGCGATGATACATGGCTCGTAAATTTGGAGAAGCTGTTTGGCATGTGCATATTTATTTCCCATATTTTCTCTATCTAAAATAATATCTGGATTAAAGGTTTGTCTCACTGCTTCAGGATTTTGTGTGATGAATGCTACCTTAAAAGGAAAGCTGACTTCAGAAAGTATATCCGATATACATTGTGTAAGAGACGACGGTGTTTCTGTTTCTAAAAGAGAATCTATCGAAAAAATAAACCCACATTGTAAGTCTTCATCAGTAATGGTCTTTCCCATCGCTAATCCAACTACTGATCTGGCCCCATGCCTTAACAATAACTCGCGTGCTGTAGAAAAGCTATTTCCACTCGTCGTTATATCATCGATGACAAGAATATCTTGATTTTTGACAAGTTCAGGATGTTCTACTTCCAAAGAATGTAATAATACTTCTGGATTCCGTTTTCCTTTTAATAAATGTTGTGGTGTAATATCAATAGTACGAACAAGACATTTGCCAGCATCGACAATTTTTTTATCTGGCAACTGTTGAATTAATTTTTTAATCAATTCATGAGAAGCTGAACAGCCATTTGCTACAACTTTAGAAGAAGGAACAGCTGCCAATGCGAAATGATCACCTAATTGAGGGGCAATTTGGTTACATGCATACTGTATAGCAGAAGAATCTTTCTCCTTAAACGCCAAGATAAAGTCTCGACTGCGTTTATCTTGTGAAGAGACACGACTATAAGGGATATATTCGCATAAATACGTTATGTCACCATCTTTAACTTGAATATCCTTAAATATCATACAGCTAACACCTCAACAAAACCGCTTTATACGTATAACGATTGGGAGAAAACCTTTGGAGCATGATTTTTTTCATAATCGTTCGACAGAATATCCCATACATTACGAGCATTTTTTAAAATATCGTCAAAATTCTCAACGCACTCTGCAATATTTGCGAATTGGAAATCTACTGACCTAAAAGGAAAGTCTTCCGTCTTCTTTTTCTTGCTTTCAAGAAGTACTGACGTCATATTTAATTTTACAGCAGGAATAATATCACTATCGCTATTGCCAATTACTATAATGAAAGGCTCATATAATTGCATGACTTTTTTAGCATACATGTATGGGGCGATATCAGGTTTATGTTTCTCAGTGTCATGATATGTTATCACCAATGAATCTGGTATCCCTAATTTATGCGTCAAGACATGCGCATATTTTGCCGGAGAAGATGTAACCACACAATATTTGCATTCTAAATCACTGATTTTATGAAGCAGTTCTTCAGCTCCTGGCAGTGGATTAAGATCAGTTACCTTTTCAATAGCTTTTTCCCAATTGCGGCAACTGCGATCCCAGTCTGCTTTCTCTGTATTAAATAAAGTCCCATCTAAATCCAATATGAAACCGACATTCATATTTTCTATCCCGATGGTTTTACCCACAGCAAAATTGACGACATGTGCAGCACCATGCTGTTTTAATAAATCATCCGCTACAATAAAACTATTTCCAGTTGTCGTAATATCATCTATTACTAGTACATCCCTCCCATCTATCTTTTTATAATCTCGGATGCCAGTAGATTCTCGTAATACCTCGATATTTCTCTTCTTTTCAGGATGTTTATGCTGTGAATCAATGGAATGTTTACGATATAAACAATTAGATGCATCTACGATATCAAGACTTCGACCAGCAGTAGAAATAATACATTGAATTAGCTCATGTGCTGCTGATTGACCATTTTTGGCAGCATCCGAAGGTGGGACGGCAGCTAATGCACAACCGTCAACAAGATACTGCAATAATGTATCAGCAACTGTTTGCACTACATATTTATGTCCATTTTTTCCTTGATTCTTAAATGTTAATACAAATTTTTCAGAACGCTGGTCCTGTAATTTAAGAAATTGAATGCTAGCTTCAGACCGCTGCGCTTTTTCATAGTTACGAGATTTCGGAATATATTCACATAAATAGACTATATCTTGGTCTTTCACTTTAAGATATTTATTGTTAAAAATCACGTAAAATTCCTCCATACCTTTAATGAACGTAATGTACACCAATATCTACAAGTACTAAAATCACAATTAAGATTGTTACCACTTTTATAAAAGGTATAGATGCAGTAGCCTTTTTTTCATTTTCAATAATATTTTTTTCAAGTCCTTCAAGTCTTTCAGCTAATTGTTTCACTTGTTGATGACTACTATCTGAATTTTCTTTTATTAACGTCTGCATTTGATCCAATTTTTGATGAATATTAACTGAATTCTCTTTTGTTAACGTTTGTAATTGATCTTGATTTTTTTCCGATACAGCAAAGCCTTTAATGAGTCTGTTTTTATCATCTTTATCCTGCTTGATATATTCAGAAAACATTGTGTGAATCTGCATCACTAGCCCTTTATTGATAGCAATCTCTCTATCAACAGCTTGTTTAGCTTCCCCTAAGGATTTAACAGCTGCTTGTACGAGAGCTTGTTGACGTTCTGTACTCGATTGCAGTTCAGTAGTCGCCTGCTGAACCGTTTCATTTGCTTGCACAAGTGGATTCGAAGCTTGCTGAACAATATCCTGTGCATCCTTTCGGATAGACTTATGTACATCTTCAATCAGGGTATCCTTGTTATCTTTTTCCTGTTGAATATATTCATCCAGCATCGCCCGAAGCTGCCCAATCAATTCCGAGTTCGCAGTAATTTGCTTGTCAACAGATTGCTTTGTCTTTTGAAAAGCACTATTTGCTGATTTGATCAGTTCTGCATTAGATGACAACGATTTCTGCTGCAGTTCAGTGGATTTCATCAGCTTGAGCACAGAATCCATTAAATTATTATAATTCGATAATTTTTTGCTTTCAATTTCAAAATTTTTAATAGCTTTGTCGAGTTCTTTTACATAGTCCATTTTAATTTATTCTCCATAATATTACGCAAATTTTCAGTCGAACGCTTAATGAGATGAGATAATGAATACTGATCATTAAGTGCTTCATATAATTTAGAATCTAATTCCGGAAATTCATCCAAAATTGACTTACTCAAATTGTTTTTATTATTTTCATTTAATCTTATTTGAGCAATCTTAATCGTATCAGAAATAATATTTTGTTGATCTCCTGTTGGCAACGATTCTTTGATATACCGGAAGCTATCTTTCAAACGCCATTCACCTTCTGTTCCTTCAAAGTCATCTATCATCAAGCGCAAGATGCCACTAAGATAATTCAGACCTGTATTATTTCCATAAGATTCAAGGTATCGTACCAAAGAGGAAAGCAATGTGGAAGCTTTTTCCTGATTAATTATACTTCTATGATTATCATCTCCATATGTAAGAATAGTAAACCAATATTTATAATCTAATGGCTTGCGAACAATGTCTTCAAAAACTACAGAATCTTCTGTGTAGCGGAAATAGTCTACGATACGCTTCCTAAACTCACTGTCCGTTACTTTATCAGAGCAAAGTTGATACATATTATACATAGATTGTAGCCGATTATACAGTATATTATCTTCTGTCCAGGTCATCAAAATATGAACTAAATTCTTGATTGGCTTTTTAGGATTCTCCGATAACATTTTATGATACTTCTCATAACGGGTAATGTTCCCATCTAAAGTAAATTCTGCATCATGCTTTCGAATATATTTAACTAAATTATTTCTTATCGCCTCTTTATCTAAGCCTTTATTGCCTTTAACTGTTACAAATCCTCTGTCTATAGCTCCTGTATACTTAATAGTCCACCCTTCGATAATGCCTAGAAGTGCTAGTCTATATAATGCATCTTGTATATCGGTCAAATCTTCTTCTTTGAAAAACGGAAAGGAATCTTTCTTTTTACAATTTAACGTATCTAGTATATGCTGAATACGTTCATACTCTTCCGCAAAAGGTTTCCGATTCGTATTCCAAAAATACATTATAGTACTTAAATCACCATCTAAATGATCCGATAATTTCTTCCGTTCTTCCAAGCTAGTGTTAGCATTGAAAATCTTTTCAATATTATTTTTTTTACTAGGTTCTTCTGGTTTATATACAATATAGCAGTGTGACATCAACGTTTTATCTTCATCACGTCCTGCACGCCCTGCTTCCTGGAAGAACGATTCAATAGATTTCGGCAAACCTGTATGTATCGTGTACTTAATATTTTCTTTGTCGATGCCCATTCCAAAAGCATTTGTACACACCATTACCCCGGAAAATCCATCTTGCATAAATTTTTGCTGATTCATTCTCTTTTCATCACTCGGCAACTGTCCATTATAAACGAGTACTCGATCATGTAACTCCTCAGTCTGACTCAAGAATTGTGATACCGTATTACATGACGGTTTATTTTTTCCTCGTACGGTTTGACAAAAAATCAGGCCTACAGAATTTTTTTCAACGTGATTAGAATCACAATATACGCCATCATTTTTTTCTATGATGCGTTCAATCACATCTTTTCGTTCAGATTCATTGCAAACAGCAAAACGTTTAAACGACAGTTCCTTTCGATCCATCGATGATAAAGCACGTATGCCGCTGCCATCGTTGTCAAATTCAGCTTTTAGGTCGTCTAATACAGCTTGCGATGCTGTAGCAGTTAAGCCAATTAAGCACAGATGAGTGCAATACTTTCTTAATGTAGGGATGAGTCTAAGATAAGAGACCCTAAAATCATGTCCCCATTCAGACAGACAATGTACTTCATCAATGACACCATAAGCAAAATTAGAACTCTTATCAATAAATTGCAGTATATTAATAAAATCTTCACTTTGAGTTCTTTCCGGGGAAAGAATCATGAATTGATATTTACCTGCCATGAATTTGCGCATTACTTTTTTGCGGGCTTCACCATGAACATCACTCGAAATATATGCAACACGATTTATGCCACGCTGATCCATGCCCTTTTTTTGGTCTTGCATCAAGGAAATAAGTGGAACGACTACTAAACTTATACCGGGTTGCAGCAATGCAGCCATTTGATAACACATCGACTTCCCTGTACCTGTCGGCAGGATGCCTATAGTATCTTCATACCTAAGCGCATTCTTTATAATAGGTAATTGACCATCACGAAAACTCTTATGGCCAAATAAGCTTTGCATAATATACCGTAAATTATCATTTTCTTCATCTGTATTTTCTGTTTTGAATTGATATTTTAAGGGGACAGATGTCGCTAGTCGGTAGTAATCAGCTTGTGGTATATATGAAGTACGGATATAGATTGTATCTTTTTCTTTTCTTGATAGATCTGTATCAACATATCTCTTAAACATGGAAAAATCCAGATTGATAATTTCTTTGCCCGGCTTTTTAGCAAATTTAATCGTCGGCATAGAAAAATCTATTTTTGCCAATTCAGATAATCTGAAAATCCACTGATGCAAATCCTGATACGCACACAAAATAAGTTCTTCAATATCGCTGACATCTGATTCTTTGACATGAATTTTTAACTCCGGCTTTTCTAAAGATAATTTACCGCTTCTAAAGCCCGTTAAAAGCGCCAATTCCAATCGCATAATAGCATCATAGCGGATACGTCTATCCTTACTGTCAATTGACAATGCCTCCCGATAACGTGCAATATTGTCGTTCGACTGGATAATTCCCATAATTTCCTGCATCTTTTGGGTCAATGTTTCATTTCGTTCTTGGATGTCGTTCGTCGCTATACGAGCAACTATAATGCCTTCTTTGTTCAGGCTTTTATCCCTGTACGTATCTTTCTCTTGTTGTGCAGAATCGTTATGGCTCGCCCCATCAATTTCAATAACTAAGTTCGCCTGTGGTAAATAGAAATCGACCTGTTGCCCATCTAACTCTCGACTATCGCGCAAAATATCTTTGAAATCTGCTTCTGGCAATATCAAGCTTTGTACAAATGCATATTCTTTGGTCAAATATTGGGGTAGAATTTCATAAAAAAATTCTCTTGCCGGATAATAGCCTTTGACTTCGTCTCCTTTTATATTATGCCACTCAGGTGTATCATCTTTAATCAACGGAACAGGTTCTTGATCTATCTCCCCTAATTTTCCTTTTAAGAAGCAGCTAGGCTGAGTAAATCTTCCACGCTGCAATATATTTTGCACTACGCATAAGATGCCATATTCATCAATATCTACTTCGGTATCACTTTCCATCGTGAAATCCACTATGAAATTTTCAGATGTACCGCCATAAGATGCACTAAATCTATTTTTATCAAAATTATTGCTTTCATTTTTATTGGGCACTAAAAATCTAGTTGGCTCTAAACATAACATTTGTACATAAGCCATATAAAACGCTCCCGTTAAATTCAATTAAACTAAAATAAGGATAATTCTGAATCGTTACAGTGTTCAGTTCTTCGCAAAAAATCATCAATACTTTTTTGATCATGCAGCGCAAGCGCATACCCGTCCTGAATTAATTTTTTATTTCCTAAAGAATGCGGATAATCTACGTAATGTTGTTCTGTATAATTGAAACATCCAACAGGTTTACCAAGCTGCTGTGCTCCATGAACGGCCTGCATTGTCCCTCCATTTACACCAGTCTCAACGACAATAACACCGTCAGCAAGCCCGCACTGCAAACGATCACGTTTCACAAAATTATAGGGTGTGACAGGCGTCCCTATCGGATACTCACTAATAAGACAGCCATTTGCCTCAAGTATCTGTCGTGCAAGGCCAACATTTTCTTTAGGATATACTTGATTAAGTGGTGTACCCAAAATTGCAATGGTCACACCGTGCTTATTAAGGCAGCCTTTATGCCCTGCTGTATCGCATCCTTTTGCTAAGCCACCAATAACAGTCTTTCCATTTTCAGATAATACCTCACCAAAACGGAAACCTATTTTTTCTCCCAATGGAGAGATAGCCCTTGTTCCTACCACTGCAATACCCTGACGTTTTAAAGCAGAAATATTTCCTTTGGCAAAAAAAAGTAATGGCTTATCCGACAACGATAAGAATTGCGGTGGATAGTGTTCATCCTTATAATTAATGATCACTTCACCATCAGCTTCTGTTTGTTCTAGAATATCCTGAACTCGATTTTGAATTGTTAAAAATTCATTTTTATCTGGCAACTTTATGCTCTTCTTATTCGAAAACTGTTCTTGCAATACATTATAAAGGTCCATCATATCCGCGATATTACCTAAATTTTGCGATAAAAATTTTCCAATAGTTTTGGGACCAAATCCCTTAACATGCATTAAAAACAAATATATATCATTAAAATCCATTAAAGTATCTGCCTCTTTTATAAGATTCTTGTATACAACATTTTAAATTCTATGGTTTTCAATTGCCAACTATAAGTAATATTTTACACCTTAAACGCAAAAAATTATAGTTCTCTGAACAAGCATTGTGTAAATATATACTTGAATATAATTTCTATCACCTATCAGAAATACTCTATACTTCTCCATCCAAGCCATAAACCTATAAATTGAAAAGATAATTATATTATAATTTCGACACAAGGAAGGCGATTTCCTTCTCTTCGCTTCCTTGTGTCCTATAAAAATATAAATTCATTATTTATTACATGTCATTCTTACCAATCAGGCACCGTAGAACCATTCATGCTCAATCCATACGACGTATATTCTATAGAGTTGTTCGGAATCGGTGATTCGCGTTTCTCGACGAAGAGCTTGAAGCGATGATTCGTCGTTTTACTACACATCTGTGTATACGGAAGGGCTTTATTCTCATGCGGCTTCATGAACGTCAATGCTTCTTCTACTGTTACGCCCTCATGCCGTTTGGCAAAGCGCCTTGCTTTCTGTCCTGGCGAACCGTCCGGATGATACCGGCAGTACATGATATATTTCAATGGCTTATCCGGCAGCGGCTGGATTTCCGTAATGGTGACATAATCGGCATAGATATCCAATGCATGCAGGATACTAGCTGTAGCCAAGACTTCGCCGTCGTTGGCAAACAGACGGATTTTACGTCCGAATCCCTTGCTGCTGTATTCAGGGAAGGCGATGCCGATTTCCCCTTTGCCATAAATCTTCGTTATTGTTTTAAATGTCAGATGCAATTGCATGTAGACTTTCGTCCAGAGCTTGAACAACGGAATCTCTTCTGTCGGCTTCAACGTAATCTCTTGATAATACATAAGCGAACGCCACCTTTCTGCTTCTTAGAAAAGCAATATATATGCTATTTCTCATCTATCTTCAGTTCATCACATAGTTTCTTTAATTTTTCGATGTCTTCTTCACTATAGAGTTTAGGTCCTTCGTCCAGGCAATGGCGGACAGGCAGAAAATAGAGCCACATCCTCCCTTCATCAGCAAAGCGCTGCAGTTCGTCCCGGGCGATGTAGATGAGTTTATCTGTATCCCATTCAGGATGCGGCAGGAATTTCAGAATGGCTTCCCGCAGTTCAGCCTTGGTCCAGTATGTAGTGTAAGCGTAATACTCCCGGTCCTGAGGAACCGATTTTTTCGTCAGGAAATCATGAATGGCTTCTGGGACAGGTCCTTTAAAGTTGGCAGCGGTGATGAAATCCCAAGGGAAATACTTTCGGTCGAGGTCGTTGCTCCATGCGCCTTCTACAGCAATTTCTTCGGCGTAATAATAGTACCGACTGTGCGGAGCCCATTTGGCAATGACGGCATCCCAAATATCATTTGCAGGTGACCAAGCTGATTCGGTCTCAAAAGATAAGACCATTTTCCCATCACCGAGGTCACAGTAAGAATCATCGGCAATTTCCCCTTTGACAGCACCACGACAATCGAAGACAATACGCATCTCCAAGGCGGTAACGATATGTTCAAAGTGCTGCTGGTAGTATTCCGGTGTACTGAACTGCTTCGTTTCTTCATCGGCTTCCTCGAAGGGATGCTGAGCAAAGGTCTGGAGCAGATGGTTTCCGATATTCCGGATTTCTATTTCCGGTCCCTCAAAGCAATATTTCGTATAACATGTGTTGGCCATGATTGCTACCTCCTTTCAGTGAATCTGACCATTTTGGCGAAGCGCTTCCAAAGCCGGAATGAAATAACGATGATTATCCCTTACCAGGTAATGGACCTGGTAAATGCGGATTCTTGTTTCAAAAGCCCAACTCATCTGAGATTCCATCAACTTCATAGAAACGATATCGACTAAATTTTCCGTCGATTTTTCCGGCATCGGCACTAGCGTCAGCATCTGCTTGCGCAGTTCTTCCCGCTGCCAATAGGCGTAGTGGATATCATAGGGCGTCTTTAAAGTGGAATACTTGTCCGCTTCATAGCGGAGATGAACCGTATGCTGGCTGAATACCCGGCGCAGCTCTTCCGGCGTTTTCTCCGAAAGTTGCGCAGAAACGGCATAATCACAAGAGAAATACTTGTGCTTCACATCATTGGATTCCGCATCCAGGTCACTTGTGCCATACGCAAGATAATAATAACAGCAATGGGGTGCCCACTTCCTGATCATGAGGTCCCAAAGGTCGCGGCAGTGGCTGCCTACGACATCCAGTTCCATCACCCATTTACCGTTCCGCAACAAATGACAGGCATCAGGACGGATGTCACCACTGACGTAACCATTGCAGCTGATGCTTTTCGGCCCTTTCAAATTGCTCCAGACGCGGCCAAGCCAATGACTGTCTTCTTCTTTATTGAGGATGTGATGAAAAGTATCATGGAAAACATCGTTGAGCCGGGTCCGCAGCGGAAAGATTTCATAACCAGGCCCTTCAAAATAATAAATCGTGAACATACATCATCCCTCCTATCAAATCCTAATGGAACCCTTTCAAGAAAAACGACAAGAGACAAAATGCAATAAAAGCTTCCAACCAGGCATGGCGGCGCAGGGCCGAAAACAGATAGCCGGCTGCGCCTATGGTAACGATGATGCCAATAGCTTTCCCGATGCCGATAAAGGCGATGACGACAAGGATGATGAAAACAATTACAACTGGCATAATATCACTCTCCTAACAAATCAGCGAATCAAAATGGGGGCCGTCGTCCGTTCCCGGACGGGCTTCAAGCGGTCATCCATGATGGAATCTATGCCGTGGAGGCGCAGGATGTCCGTTGCGGCTTTGGCGATGTAGTCGTAGATTTCGTTGCGGTTGTTGCCGCTCTGCCGGGTGTGCACCGCCCACTGGAGGGCCAAGTAGTGATAGAAGACGGCGTTCATGAAGGCGCTCTGCGTCTGCGCTGCGTCCTGATTATAGAAAGACTGCATCTTGTAGCAGCAGGCAAAGACTTCACCCATGCGATACCACAGGTCTTTCGGCGAGACCGGGTACTTGCGGTGCATGTCACCGGCTTTGCAGAGGTAGTCCTGGATGTGCAGCTCATTCTTCACGGAAATATGGTAATGCGCCTGAATCTGCTTCAGATAGCCAAAGGCTTTCTTCAACTGTTCGGCGTCGCCGCACTGGCGATACGGCGGCACAGGCTGTCCTTCCCTGCGGTCCAGTAAATACGTTTCCAGCGTCAGTCCCGGATTCTGCGGGAAAAAGATGAAGGTCTGCTTCGTATAGAGGACGCCCAGGTCGTACAGGGTCTTCAACCATTCGCTGCGGAAATCTTTCTTCGCCTTTTCCCCTGTCAGGGCTTCATAAATGTCAAGGACCTTTTCAAAGCGCGCAATCAGACGGCGGCGAAAGGTGCAGGCCGGAATCTGGTATTTTTTCTTCAAGTAGTCTTTCAGGAAGCGGCCCGTACTTTTTTCAGCCGTCATGTAGAGACGGGCCAGACGGTAGTTGGCCTTGATGTCCTGGTCGTGGAGCTGCAGGATCGTTTCATACGCTGCTTTGGCCGCTTCGAAGTCCTGCAGTCGGTCGATGCCCATTTCATCGTAAAGCTGGACGATCTTATTGTTCGACATGATGACCGTGTTGTAATAAATATAGGCCCGGTTGTGGAGGCCTTTCGTGTTGTGCGGGTCCCGTTCCAGGAGCGCATCCAGGGCAGTGAGGGCCAATTCGCGGGCTGCTTTGATTTTTTCGACGGGATAGACGAGTTTCCCCTTCTGGTTCTTTTCCTTGCGGACGTTGGCCAGCTGACCGGCAGCGTAGCTGATGTTTTCCAGAGCCTTGATCAAATCCCGGCGCTTCCAGGAAAAGAGGACCCGCGGCAGGGTGAAATCCTGACAGCCATACAGGGAAAGGACTTTCTTCCAGTCACTCTTCTGGGTGAATACGGCATCGGCTTTTTGGTTGACTTCGTTGTACATGTTCTTGTTTGTCATTATGTATCATCCTTCCTAATAGGACACTGCGAAATAGTGTGATGTGAATGACAAAACACGTAAAAAAGGCGCACGTATAGAACCATTCATTTTAATAGTCCTAAAACGTGCGCCTAACATACACTTATTCGATTGCCTATAGTATAACCCCTTTGCAGCAAAAAATCAAGAGAAAATATAAGCTCGTTTTTACCCATCTAGTTTCCTAACACTTTTTTCCATCTATCTGCCTTCTCATAGCGTCGAAGTACACGCTCATTATTCTTCGCATAGCGGGCCAGGGCCTGATACATGGCATATTTCTTCGCACCGTGATGGTTGGCCAGGCGCAGTCCTACAGAGGTCACGGGAATGAGCCACCACGTATGCGTGAAAGCGCCGACGGCCAGGCCCAGCGTATGGCAGACGTAGGAGAGGAGCGAACGGCGGCCGAATTCTTTCCCTTTCTTATAATCGGAAAGTTCCTTTTTCCGGGCCACAGAGTAGGCGATGATGGCGTAAGGAATGATGGACGGCAGGAAGCTTTCATGACTGACATCTGCGCCGGCCATGACCGTGTCCTGTACGTACTGCGTCAGCTCTTCGTTGGAGATGCCGCTGTTGATGACGTGATCCGCCATGTCGCCCATGGTCACTTCGCTGTAGACTTCGTCCGTCGAGACAATGTCGATGTAGGGATAGCGTTCCAGGGCATGGCCGATATAGTCTGCCGATTCCGTCGCCTTCAGCTGCAGGACCTCGTCGATATTGCCGTTGCTGTCCCGGATGGCGATATCCCAGCCGGGCTGCGTCGCCGCCCGGGCCATCTCTGCCTGATAGCCGTCCGGCAATTTGCCGTCATTCAGATAATCCGTGTATTTGATCTCGAAGAGCTTGCCTTTGATGCCGTTGATGAAGCCGTCGAGTTGGTAATCGTCCAGATTCTCCACGGCCGTCTTGAAATCCATCGCCGCCGCTTTCTCGGGATAAGCCATCTCATAGGCCTGCTGCACGTCACTCGGGACGCGCCAGCCGAGAAGACGGTTCAGGAGGCTGCCCGAAACCAGGCCCAGCGAATCGAGGAAGAGGTTCTTCCGTTCCTCCCCAGAGAGCTTGGCTTCCTTCAAAGCCGCCTGTATGTTGGCGTAATCCCTGGACTGCGCTTCGATTTTAACCAGCAGGGCTTCGAAATCCTTTTGCCGGTAAAAGACACCGCGCGTGTTCTTAAATAAATCTACGCCGCTCTTCGCCGCGCCGACAGACACGCCGGCTGCCGTCTTCGCTGCCTTCCCGGCCATACGCAGCTTCTTATCCCTATCCCACTCCCTGAACACAAGCCGTCTCCTTCCAATCAATCTATTCCGCTTACTAACGGACTCGATGGCAAAATATAATCATTCATCAAGGTCCTCGAAATAATCATCCATTTCTTCTGCAGAATCAAAGCCTAATGAATCGTATGGCAAGTTTTCCAAATCGTATCTTCCCGAATTATTGGTATGATTCGTGGGAACTTTGCTTTTAAACACATTGTTTGCATGTACATCATTTATTGGAGCACTACTTGCCGGAACATTTGTATCTGACAAGGCTTCGACTATATCAAAGATTTGATTGATATATTGTTGACATTCTGTTTTAGCCGATATCGGAGTATCCAGCATCTTTTGGAAATCAGCAAAAATAAGTTGAAAGCCTATAGCCCTGCAACCATTTTGATATTGATTATATAGGATTTGCTGCGTTACAGATACAGCGCTATAAGGACGCCGGCCTAATAAAGAATCACAATATATTAGTTCATTTGCAGAATTCAAAGGATAAAATTCTTTATCTATTTGTTCTTGTGCATGACTCCAGCCCCAATGCGTGGCCAAATCATAAAATGCTTCCAATAAACGTTTCTTAGCCTCGTTATCATTTCGCAACATGGCCTGATAATCCTGTAAAATCAGAGGCGTCTTCAATACGCAAAGTCTATTATAAACGGTATAACATTTTACAGCAGCAGCAAAGTTCATTTTTAAGTAAAACACCTTTCCCATCGCATTAAACGCTTCCATCCAATTAGGATCATCAGGATATACTCTTACCGATTCAACATATAATTTCAAGGCCTCATCAAAAGATCCATTGCGTTTCATATCAATGGCTAGATTAAATAATTGCAAACTTCTGTCCGGATCTGACATGACTAACATCCCCTTCCTTAACTCTGTATTCTGATTATCTATTTTTAATCAATGCCGCTGTATACACCACTAAAAAGCAATACTTTCCAACCATTATCATTTGTCATCGTAATAGAACCTTCAGTCCCCGTCGCTTTTGTAAAACGGAAGAAGACATTACCATCTCCGTCTGGATGTATATCAGTAACAGTAATCCCCTGTGAAAAAGTCTTACGCTTTTTATTAAGATATACAAAATCATCATAACTCATTGCCTTAGGTTCAACATAACTGTAGGCAGCTTGATAATCCCCGCTTCCAGCATCGTAAACGAAACTATTGAAAGCAGCTTTTGCCCCGTCTACATCTACTTGGGGATTTTGATATACATGAGAAGCTGTATTACTGCTACGCGAGATATTATTATCCGTGTTTGTTGTATCGACAGTATTTGTATTATCTGTACTGTTCTGTAAAGAATCTACATCCGAACCCGACTTCAATTTATCTTGATTCTTTTGATTATTTTGCTTTTGTTCAGGCTTCTTCAAAGTATCTTTCGCCGTATCCTTTTTATCTTTTTGATTGGCTATGCTTTTTGTCGGTACATACGAAGCTCCGGGTTCTTCTGAATGATTGCCCAAATATGTCCCGAACAAAAATGCCCCCACTACGACAGCCGCAAACGCTAATAAAGCTCCATAAGCTATTTTAGATGGCTTTTTGGTATTCTTAGTCTTCGTATTTTGGGGCGTCGGATGTGAAGTTGAAGTACGTTCCTTAGTGAGGTTATCTACAGGTTTTACCGGAGTTTTTCCAGAAGGCTTGTCAGACGAAGAAACATTATCGGTTGCACTATTCTTACGTGTAGTTGTATTACGATACAGGCTAGCATCATTTATCGGCAGTTGTTTAATCGTATCAAGGATTTCATCGATGTACTGATTCAATTCTTTTTTTGCCTTTGCCGGATTGTCTAACATTTCCTGAAAATCATCAAAAATTAATTGATACCCTTTGTTTCTGCAAAGATTTTCATATTGGTTGTAAACTAGCTGTTGCTCTTTCGATAATGAACTATAACTCTCTCTGCCAAGTATGCTGTTCAAATATATCTGTTCATTTTTATTGACAGCGACATGCTTTCTAGCCAACTCTGCTCTTGCTTTGCTCCAGCCCCAATGAGCCGCCACATTATAATAAGCATCTAGCAAGCTATTTTCCGCTGTGCTTGAACCTTTTAGCATTTTCTGATAATCTCGCAAAATTACCGGATTTTTCAAGGCACAGAGTCGATTATAAATCGTATAGCATTTTACAGCATTTGCTAAATTTCCTTCCAAATAAAAAACTTTCCCCATCGCATTAAACGCTTCCATGCCTTTTGGATCATCAGGATATACCTGCATTGATTTGACGTACATCTTTAGAGAATCGTTGAAATTTCCTTTACGTTTTAAATCAATTGCCTTGTTAAACAATATTAAACTTTGCTCTTCACTAGTCATGTTCATCATCCTTTTACATGCTTCAATGCGTTGCTTATGATAAGTAATGTAATGCCCTTGGTATCTTGTCCCATAATCATCGTTGTATATTTTCCTTCCCAGGTATACAGACCTTCATAACGTTTCGGTGTGCCATAGCGCTGGGAGATGTGACTGACCCGTTCATCGAAGCCGCCTTTCATGAACAGGGTAATGCTCACGAGTCGGCCTTCATAGAAGCATGCCTTTGCCAGAACAGGGCCACGCAGATACATTTCACCATGAGCATCCGGAATCAAGGCCCAATATTTAGCCAAGCCCGCCTGATAGCCAATAAATTTGGTCCGATATTCCTGCCGGACGTAGTTCAACGGTTCACCCCATCGCAAATCACAAAAGCCGCCCGGGTCATCCGTCATATTCAATCTCGAGGTACTGGATACAGCGGTTGAGTAGGCACAAGACGGCCCTGCCGGGACGACGAAGAACAACATCCCAAAGAAACAAGCCACTAGAAATCTTACTGCCTTTTTCATCGCGTTCACTTCCTACAATAGTCATATGCAAAATAAGTTCCATAAAAATCTATAGTCGACAGAGCAGCCAGTTCTTTTTTAGAGCGTATAGAAATCATCTGTAAAGTTCGGGATATTTCTGCCGTATAAAGGACTGTAATGACTGCCATTGCCATAAAATTTTTTATGGTACGTCAAGTAAAACGCCATTTCGCCGGCAGGCATGACGACACTGGTTGTCGCAATCGCCCCTGCCGGATTGATATACTTCCAATCGGAGTTCGTGCCTTTATCATGATACATTTGTTTCAACTCGGTATTGTAAAAGAAGCGTTCCGTCTTGACTCTGGCAATAGCCGTAGCACCCTTATAAACATCGGGTACCATACAGACATTTACAGCAATGATATGCTGCGGCGGTTCATTCTTTTCTACATACATTGAACTTCTATCCAGATAAAAACCATACCCCTGATAAACTTCAATACAGATGAAATTCTTATCACCGCCAAGAAATCTGGGGGCCCCGGCAAAATACCCATACGTACTAAGCGGAGCCACTTTATTGGCAAAAGCCATTCCGCCGGCTAAAAACATACAGCAAAAACAGGTCAGCAATAAAAGGATTTTCTTCATCATTCAGTACATCTCCCTTTCCTTTCAACATCGACCGATATCAAGTAAATAAGGCATTAAAACTCTTATTCCCGTTAAAGAAAGCATTCAACTGATTTCCCCACGTGATGCAATGAGCTTTGTAGTAATCCCAAGCGATACTAAGCAAATCAAGAGCCCTATCTGTTGTAACCCCGGACGCGAACCAATTATAAAGAAAGTGCACGATGTAAATATCAACACCCAAGACGACAGGCAGAAGAAGATAAAAGAACTGGTTTCGTCGGATTACAAAATGATTCGCAGAAAACAGCAAGAACCCTGCTAAAATAGGAATAACGAAAAACAGCACCCCTAACAGCAAATCAATCGCAATCATCAGTACAAGCATGGTAATGACATTTTCGAATAACACTGGTAATTTAATATAACTGATGACAACCCCCAACAAAATAATCACCAATAAGCCGGCACCCATAATTGTCCCCACGAATTTTCCAATTAATTCTTGCATCCCTGTTGCACGATAACTCAAGTAATAGTGGAGCCAATTATAGATATTCCACAAAGTATATGCAGTAATACCCAAATTAATGATGTTCAATATGCCGCCACAGAAATAATTGAAAACGATGTTTAAGATGCCAATCATAATTTCATTTTTTTGCCCCAGGACATTCGTTATCACGTAATCAACGCCGAAGTCCCACAGCCAGTTCAAAAAATAGGCTCCAATGATAACTGCAGCATTCAGCAATATTAATTGAAAATTTTCTTTACTCTCCTCCCACATCAGCAACACCCCTTCCTTTAAGAATAGATTTAGCTCAGCGCCATGAAATATGGACGTTATATTACAATTTCGACACAGATATCAATAATCCTGCTAAGACTCGATTGTATACAAAAAAAGACCGTCGCATAATCAATCATGTGCAACGGCTTGTTCTCTATTATTCTAGATGAGTTTATTTTGCTTAGCAAGTTCTTTGATTTTAGACAGCGATAATTTGGTATACTGCGCAATTTTTTCTAATGACACGCCGTCCTTTAACAATTCCAGCGCAAATTCCAATTGGCTTTCCATTCGGCCTTCTTTCCGGCCTTCTTTCCGGCCTTCTGCTCTGCCTTCCATCCGGCCTTCCATTTTGCCGTCTTCGTATAACCCTTCACCCAAGTTGCACATGATTTCCAAATCCCCCTCTTCTTCCTGCGTCAAATCAATGCCAAATTCATTCTTCAAAACAGTCACTTTTTCACGGGGCTTCTTCTTCGATTTAAACATCAGATCCAACAGATTCATCATCTGATCCTTGACCTTACTCTTTCCGAGATAGACAAAGACGATGCCCATGAGGTCATAGTTCTGCCGCGGTTCTTTATAACGATGCAGCAGGTGCTGCTCTTTCAATTGATAGCGATTGATGGCACTTTTGCCGTCCGGTGCCTCCATACAAATCCAGATAGTATAAACTTTTTTGATCTTATCATAATCACTGTTGACGAATTCTGTTTCTTTCTGTGATGAAATCAAGCGGCTGGCATAGTAGATAGCCCGTTTCAACAAAGGATATGTCCCGCCTGTCTTCTTTTTCGGACTTAAACTCCGCTGCGCTTCCACATTGATAATCAGTGTGATAATTTCATCGGTCCCTGGAACTTTAGCCCGGAACAAAATATCAAAGACGATGCTTCCTTCGGTGATGCTGTTATCTTCATTCTGCGCCCCTTTAATGGCATGCGTATCCTGTTTTGCCAATGCTTGACGAACGGCATTGGTTTTATCCTTGAACACAGGGACAGTGCTGATTTCCGGGGTCCCTTCAATATAAAAATCTACGATATCGTCGAGGCTGACCGATTCAAATTCTGGAACTGTCCGTTTCAAAATATAAGCCAGTACCCTTTTCTTAGACAAAAACCCTTTCGCCGCTTTATCATAAGCCATGGCACCTGCCAATTTCTCATCCACAGCTTGCTTTATCGCCTCATTCATCGGCCACACCTCCTTTTGCCTTCATTGTAGCAGATTTTATTTTTTTATACAATCGCACCGCGTACGTGCCATCGGACTCAGATGACGCTGCGCGTCTTTTAACTCTGGATCTTATTACGACCATGTGCCACTCGTCATAAATTCCGGCTATGCACAGGATTCACGCGGGCGCCCGGTTATCCTTTGTCCGACTGGGCATGCAGCTTG
>OGYV01000871.1_pt1 | contig 24368 bp, 26 predicted proteins | sample 1576651 | NCBI WGS metagenome assembly OGYV01 (sample SAMEA3541570, study PRJEB24748) | human gut metagenome | biome: human gut; feature: human-associated habitat; material: faeces | place: China | collected 2012
ATCTCACAAAATACCAAAACCAATATATCCCAAATACACCAGACACAAAAATTCTGACAAATGAAAATAATGAGTCTTGCATATTCGGAAACATGAATAGTTTTAAAATAAAGTAAAGAAAAGCTACACCATACCAAATAAATACGGTTGTAAACAATAAAGATGACATCCCAGATACAATTACAGCCAAAAACACTTTTTGCCACGTACTCTTAAACATATATTATCTCCTTATCGTCAATCTTAATATCCGTTTCCTAACCTTTTAATCAAAAGCGCTCAGTTATAAAATAGAATTGTCCTGTTTCATTTCATTAAGGACTGCTTCAACACCTAGCTTTTCAGCCATGTCTCCTTCTTCAATTTCATCTTGGCTATAATAATAGTCAACAATCGGACACTTGTCCAAGGCTTCGTTATACTCTCCTCGGACAATAAATATAAAATCATCTGTTAAGCCCTCGGCTATGTCAGCTTCAAGGTCTTCAATAAACTCGCTATAATCATAACTAAAAGTATAATTGCCATCATCAATCCATTTCTGAATAGTCATGAGAACACCTGCTGATAAATCATCAAAAGACAAGCTACCTTCTCGGTACTCGTCTAATACTTTTTGCGAGATACCAATAATCTCGCTTAATTGTTTTGTAGGTAAGGCTTTGTTGCTGATGACTAATCTTACTTGTTCTGTTTTAATTATCATTTTTCCTCTCCTTTTAAAAATCAATAACTTCTTTCTTTGTCTTATATCCCTTGTAAAAGCAAGAGATGGTCTTGTTTGCTAAATTAACATTGATAAAGCGATAGTCACTTAGTGGCAACTTATCGACCTTGGCTAAAATTTTATCTAGCTGACTTTGGATAACTGATAGAAAGTTCAACTTGCTAGCACGGACATTGACAATCAAGCGACCATTTTCAAGGTCATGATATTGATTGTCTGCCGAGTGATTAGAGAGTCGGACTTCGTAGTTATCATAATACTTGTAACAACTGTCCTTTTGACTAGATAGCGACCAGTCTGGCAACTTGTCAAATTCCTCTGCTAGATTTTCCATAGTTTCAGCATACTCTTTGCGCTTGCTGTCACTCATGTTAAAACTACGTTTACGATAAGCGTTATATCTGTTTCTTCCAAAAGCCATTTTTTTATTTCTCCTTTATTTAACTTACATCTATATTATACACATTATTGTGTCTATTGTCAATAGATTTTATAGAAAAGTTGCTGTTTTTAGCAACAAAAAAGACACCCTTTAGGTGTCTCTATCTTTTCATTAGTTATCAACCTTGTTAAAAATCCCTGCCATGTCTTCATAGACCTTTGGTAAGTCCTCGTTTGATAAAGCGCCTGCGTAGGCAACATCAATAATCTGTCCAGATGAATTGATTTGCACGAAAAAGACTAGGTTGGAAAACTCACGCTTCTCATTGGTTGCTGGCACGATAGACATATAAAAACGGTTATCATAATCACTTCCTGTCAATAGCGAAGAGACAACTACGCCAGCTTTAGCTGTTTGACTCTTACGCTCTTTCGCCCAGCTATTACCACTCAGAAACTTGTAAATGTTACCCTCGACGGTTGTTTCTGTGTTCCCGTTTGAGCTTGCCCCTGTTTTTTTCTTGTCATCTGATGAGGTTAAATAGTCATCTTTAGCCAGATTACCAGTTAAACCAGCATATTGGGTCTCTAGCTTACTCTTATAGTCAAGAGCTAGATAGTCACCAAAAAACTTATCTAACTTGTTGTTCTCGTTCAAGTGAGATAGCCATTGTTTAGCTTGGTCGCTGTCTGCGTCACCCCCATCCGACTCTACCGCTTCCAGTTGGTTCTTAGTCAAAATCAACTGGTTACTTTGTAGGTCTTTAATTTGAACTGGTAGGCTTACAGCGCTTTCAATATCCGTATCAATGACTGCTGTTTTTTTGCCTGTAGAACCAGCAAAGAAAGCTGACCCAATGGCAATCATAATCAGCGAGTATAGGGCGAAAGGTGCTAGTCTAAAGATAAAGAAACGTTGTTTATTAGTCTGCTTCCATTTAGTGCTTAGTTTGTTCAGATAATTTTTCATTTACTTCCCCTCATAATTTTAGGGGGTCTAACGAAAATTAGTTGTTCCCGTTGTTCGCTAACTTATAAAGCCCGTAGCAAACCCCTGCCACCACTACAGCTCCCATAGCGATAGGCAAAAGGTATTGAGTCGCAATAGCGACTAGGATAATGACTACTAGAGCGATAATAATTAAAGTTACGATTGAGTCCCACATAGTGTTAAACCCCCTTTATTCTTATTTTTCTACATAGTCAGCCAAGGCTTTTTGCATATACTTATCATTGATTTTGACACCAGCTTTAGCAAATTCCTGTTTGATAACTTCGGTCACTGCCTTGTCGTTTTTAGCAATCTTCGTTTGCTTAACAATGTCAGACAGCTCCTTATCAAATTTTTTCCAGTCGTTGCCTTTAGAAGTCGCTTTAACCATCTTGACAACATAGTAGTAATTGACTGGACTACCACTACTGTCCGCTTGGGTTGAAATCAACTCCCCTGCTTCGCCAGTTTTCAAATTATACAATGTGTCGGGCAAGATACCGATTGACTGACTATAAGTTACAGTTTTTGTTTGACTACCTACAATTTTATCATAATTGCTGACTTTTTCCAAAGACACCCCAGAATTGACCTCTGCTAGAGCTTTGTCAGCTTCTTCCTTGCTGTCAAAAGACAAAAACTGAATTTCTTGGTCGGGTTGCCAGTTACTTTTGAAAGCGTCCTCTTTTTCTTTGTCAGACACTTTCAACTGCTTCTTGACCCCATAATCAAAGGCAAGGTTTTTCTTGATGAGGGCTTTAGCGTCCTTTTCAGACACCCCATTATTTCCAACAATTTGAGTGGTAATACCACTTGATACATAGTATCTGTAGAAGTCATCCACTTGCTTATCGGTAATCTTGTTTCCATAGGCATTTTCAAAGACTTCATACTCTAGCGTAGTCAACATAAGCTGTGAGCCATTCATGTTGTTTTTTAACTGCGTATAGAGGTCATAAGCCTTGACCTTACCACCGTCATAGGTAGCGACTGTAGCGGTTGCTACCTCATTGTTTTTATAATTACTTGTACCAGCACCGAGGGCGAACCCAGCAATAGCTACCAAGCTAAATGAGATAATCTTAGCCTTTTTAGTGGTAGGGCTAAAGAAGCCAATAGCCAGCTCTTTCAAGGGTTTCCTATCATGCTTGCTTTTGACTGACTTCTTACGCTTCTTGTCCTTGATAGATACTACCTTTTTCTTGCTCATCTGCTTCCTCCTGTCAATCTGCTATGGTACATTCTAGGTAATCCCAGCCATAGCCTTTAGCAATCTTTTGTAGGCGCTTGTCTGCCTCAAAGACATCCTTTGCCTCAATGCTAAATTCAAACTCCTAATTTTCGTCACCCATCAAACCTACATACTTAGGCATTATCAATATCCTCCTCATATTGTTTAGAAATAACTGCTGAAAACAGCTCAGTATTTTTCATTCCACGGGCTTTAGCAATCTTCTTAAATGCTTCCCTTTGGTCTTGATTGACTAGTACCCTACGTTTAAATCGTCCTCTGATACGGGCTTTAGGCTCAACTTCCATATCTTCATGGTCTAAGACCATAAAGACTAAGCCTTGTAGTACCTGTTCAGTAGTGACTTCATAATGATTTGCTAGTGCTTCTAGCTTTTCAATCTCCCCTGTATTAAGGTCAAACACTAGGCTAGTCATTGGTTCATCATTTTTAAAATAATTTCTCAACTCATCCGCCAAGTTATGCCTCCTTAAATCATAGGTTCGTTAGGGTCAACTTCTTCTACCTGCTCAACTGCTTGTTCATCTTTAGGTTTAGATTGACTGCTGTTAGACAGATGGTTCAATTCATTAACTAAGTCGTCCTGCTGAGTAGCCTCTTGGTTAGATTGGGTCTTATCCTCTTGAAAGTCTGGGTCGTTATCTTCCTCTGACTCAATACCCAGCAGATTACAAAGGGCATAACGTTTGAGGTAAGTTTGGTCTGTAGCAGACCGCTGTACCGCTGTTAGGTTAATCTCTTGTGCCATTGATGAACTTTCCAAGCGACCGCCATCTTTATGTAGTAGAATGGCTTTTACAACCATACCAGCACCACGGCTACCAAACTTGTTTTCAATATCAAATTGGACAATAAGACCATGTTTCTGTAGGGCTTTATCCGTAGCCTCCTTGATGGCAGACAATGTTGAATAGTGATGAAACCTTGTTTTTCCCTTGTGTTCATACTTGGCAATACGATTAGCTTTTAGAGGCTTAAACTCTTTCTTAGCCTCAATCAAGGCTTTCTGTAGAGCCTCCTGCTTCTTAGTCTCGTTTTTAGCCTCTTTGACTTTTAGAGACATAATCTGCTCAACTAAGCCAGACACTAAATCAGCATTGCTAGTAGTAGCTTGTGTGATTTTATCATCTACTGCCTGCTCAATGAGAGCCTTTACTAAAGAAGCTGTCACTTTCTCTTCTGTTTCAACCGCTTCTTTTACTTCTTTTTCAGCCATTGTTTACCTCCTAATGTAACTCTTCAAATTTGATAGATGACTTCAAAACCTTGGTGTTGCGACAGTAGTCACAATGTTCACAACGTTTTGGGTCACGCTCGCCACGCTCGACCTCTCCGTAAAGAGATAGCAAGTGTAACAAACGTTTCTTACCAGCTTCTAGGACATCATCACTAAAGTAGACCAGCTCTTTATCTGGTTCGTCTTCTTTAGACAATGCAAGAGCAAAAGTCTGGCACTTCTTACCAACCTCATTAGAGACTAGATGAGCTTTCAACCAGAACTCCATATCATAGCCATAACGCTTGAAAGCGTCTTTTAGCTGCGATACCTCTTTATTATCAAAAAAAGGACTAATGAGCTTGTTAGTCAATGATTTTAAAATCTTCAAGTGGACTATCAAGCCAGCTTGACGACTGCCATCAAAATAAGAGACTGTTTCCTCAAAAGGATAGTTAGCAACTGTACCAGATACCTTGAAATCACGTTGTCCGTCCTCTTTAAGAACTTTTCCAAGGTATTCATCATAGGTCAATGTAGACCAGATTTTTTCCCCTTGCTGATATTCTTTCTTCAGTTCCTTACCACCTTTTTTATAAAACTTACCATTACTTTGAGCGACAAGTGCTTCCATATTCCCAGAAAAATATGCGTTGACATATTCTGTGATAGGGTCAACACCGTCTTCTTTCCAAGTTTTAGCTTCAATGGCTTTTTGTCTGGCTTCACATTCCTCAAAGGTCAGCATAGCCTTGATAGTTAATGCTTTCATTTCCTGCCTCCTTTATTTGATAAAATTATTATATCATAATTTTGTAAAAACGTAAATACGTTTTTTTGTTTTAACAAATATTTTTTTCATAAAAAAACCAAGCCCGAAGACTTGGTTGCGAGGTAAATTTCATAAAAGTTAAATAAAGTTAAATAAAAAGAAGTTTACCACAGTCATTAGTATATGCTAATTTTTTAATGTTGTCAAGATAGATACAACGAATAGTATTTAATTTTTTAAATTTTTTTACTCTAAAAAGCCTGCCCGAAAGCAGACTTTCTTTCTTATCCGTAAAGCTCCCTAAAGATTTCCTCTAGGTTGTCTTTTTGCGTGTAGTCTATACCTGTCTCATCCCCTGTGTAGCTTCGACCGTTAGGAAGTGATAGGAGGACATGAAGACCTGTATAGTCTTGCTGAATAGTTGTACCTTTGACATCACACTCTTTATCAATCCTGTCCGCCACATCTTGGAAGAATTGATAATAGTTTCTGTCTCGGACATTAAAGCTCCTAGCTCCGACAAACAGCAACTTAACCTGTTGGGATAGCACCTCAAACCCTTTAGGGTTGTACTCCCCACCAATGCTGTTTTCATCCAAAATCTGCTTGACCTTTGGAATTTGTTCCAAAGCCCACTTTTCGGCTTTTTGTCTGTTCGCTCTGTTAATCTCTGTATTGTCAGATAGTCCACGTTCGACCCCTCGACCTTTGAGCGTTCCTGCTCGGTAAGGGAAAGCGTGAGGGATTTCAGCGTTCTTTTTACGCTCTCTTAGGGTCTCTAGCTCCTCATCAAAGTAGTAAGGGTCGTAACCCTCATCTTTAAAACCTTGGATATAGGTTCTATCCCCTGTGTGGTAGGCTAGATTAACCCCAAATTTAAGCCCTGTTGCTCGCTCTGCTTGCTGACCCAAAAAGGTCTTTTCCTGCCCTTTCTGGCTGTAGTAGATAAGCTCATGTAGGCTTTTTTCAACATCACTATCTTCCCCGTTCTCAATAATCAGCATAACGCTCTTAATGATACGGTGCTTTTCATTTTCCCGTGTATTTACTAGGACTACCATATCCTCAACCAGTTCTTTAGCAACCAGCTTTTTCCTATCAACTTCTGACAGCTTTTCCTCTGGTTTATCAATGATAGACTGTAGCTTACTATCCAAGGCTAGGTAGTCTAAGACATCCTTTTTAATCCGTTTAGCTTCCCTATCGTTTTTAAGGATATTGCGCTCATAGGCTCTTGACCGTGCCACAATGGTAAAGACCACCATAGCTAGGTTAGACAGCCAGAAAGCTAAAGCAATGAGACATAATAGCGCCCAATAGTTAGCAACCGTCAAGAAGCCCCCTATCTGGGTAGCCTGTCCTGCAAACCTCAACCCAGCATAAACAAGGGTTAAAACCACAAACACAATAAAGGTCATAAAGGCTTTTTGTCTATAAATGCTGGTCTTTTCTGCGTAAGGGTAGATAGTATCTGTTAGCTGGTACTTATCTTTGACTTGTAAAAATGTACGTTGTTTCATCTTCTAAACCACCCTTTCCATAGACCCATCATCAGCGTATTTATAAAGACCAATGCGTATCAGCTCACCTTGAATATCCTCAACTCTGAATTTAGAGACATCATATAGAGGGTTATTCTCCTCGTCCGCTGGTCTGGTCTCATCATAGTTAGGATTTTCGCCATAGTGTAGAAACTTAATAGAGTTAAGGATATGCTCTGAGTCCTCGTTGCTGACATAGAAGCCTTGGCTTCTAATTCTGCGTTGACCGATTGTACTAAAGGCGATATTATCCCCATTACCTTTGAGTTTATCTGGGTTGATACCCCTTGGGTCGTTTTCTAGCAAGGTACTAGCGTCTGTAGCGGATGACATAGCTAGACCAACACGGAAAGGAAAGTTTGATTTGAAAGTTCCGGGGATGACATCTACAGATGGTCTTTGTGTAGCAGTAAAGAAGTGTACTCCGAACTTACGACCCTCTTGGTTAAGGTGCATTGCTACATCTGTGATTTCATCTCCGTATTCAGTCATCAAGGAAGCCATTTCATCAATACAGAAATAAACGTGAGGCAGGAAACCAAACTGTAGGCTTTCCGCTTCTTCCTTATGCTCTTTGACCCACTTGTTATAGTTGGCTAGGTTCTCAATACCGATTTTGGCAAACATATTTGCGCGTGCTCTACATACCACATAATAGCCGTAGTCTAGCGTAGACCTTGTTTGACTAAGGTCTGCTATGACTGGTGTAAAGATATAAGGGAGTGAGTCGAACTTTTTAAACTCAACAACGTTAGGGTCTATCATGCAGAATTGAACCTGTTGAGGGGTTGCGTTTACCATAAGCTGGTCTATGACTGAATTGAACCAGACAGACTTACCAGAACCCGTTGTACCAGCTATTAGACCGTGAGAGGCTTCGGCTTTCTCACTATCAAATACTACAAAGTCGCCCTCTGCTGTCTTACCTGTTGAAAATGAGGTTGCGTTTAACTTGCTGTCATCAAAGCCATACCACTCTGTAGAGTAAACATAGTCTTTCATGGCTTTTGCTTCAAACTCGCTCATATCTTCTTCTGGCTCATCTATACCAAAGTTCCAAGACCAAGGATTACTTGACCCTTTATCCCAGACCCCAACACCGTCTACATCTTCAATAAGATGGGTCATATCTCCGATACTAGAGTCTAACAACTCTCCGTCTGTGCTATAAACGTAGTAATCCCAAGATAGACCAGACCGACCACGTTTATTCTTGATTTTTTCAATGCGTGCCAGCCAGTAAAAGTTTTCAGTAGCCTTATCCCACTTATTCTCAAATTTCTTTTGAGTACCTGTATTATCGTCACTCCACCATCTGACACCTGTACGCTCATCACTTTCGCTACCACAAAATCCAACGGGTACTAGATGACAAAAAGCTAAGTCGCCATCCCGTTTATCCATTTGAATACGTGACTTATTAAACCCTACCTTACGCTCTTTTGAACCATCTTCTCGATAGTAGTTTCTGAAAGCTCCTGCTTGTATATGGCAAAGCAATTCAAAGGTGTTCTCGTTTTGTGAGAATAGCATAGTATTTACAGGCATAATACCATTTTTGATAATAGGCTTAACACCTGCTTTTAACTCAATATCATTTGAATGGTCTGGGTTTGCGTCTTTGACAGGTACGGTCAAAGAGTCGTCTTTTGCTGAATAGTTGCGACTCTTTGCCTTACCACCACTAGCACCATCTACATAGAGAGGATGGTATAAACTAGGTCTCTTAAATCCTTTTGGCGGTCTCCACACATTATCTGGCAAACCCTCGACCTTTACCTTTTCAGACCACTTTCTAAGCTCTAGTAGCTCCTCATTAGGTTTGTGATAGTAAGGTCTAAAAGTCTGGTTAAACAAAGAAATAAAATCCATCTTTTCAATGGATTTTTGGCGACTATCGGTTTTAGGTTTTTCAATCGTTGAAGCCATAAGTCACCTCGTAACTAGCTACTAATGTTGACTCATCAAAGCTATAGCTATCCAGCATAACAAAAATACTCTTTGCTTCTGTGATTTCTTCTTTTTCAGCTAGAAGATACACCACATCATCAGCCAACATCTTTTGGTCTACCCTTAACAGTCTATGATAACTGTTTGGCAACATCTGGAATTGCCCTTTTTCATGTTTAACTAATGCTGGTCTCTTGATAGCTGTAGGGATTTCAATTCCAATTCGCTTCAAGCTATTCTCAACCAGCTTTCTAAATGACGGCTGACCGATTGTGTCTCCGCTCATCATATCTACTTTATCATCCATAAAGCGAGGGTCTAAAATATCAACTGTTTGCCTCATCTTACTTCCTCCTAATTTGTTATAAACTCCGTATAGCTGACCTATCTCAACTCTCTCTAGTGTGAGCTGGTAGATAAACAAGGCTACTGCTATATTGATTGCTTTAGCTAGCTCCTCCTCATCTGGGATAAGGTCTTTTTGTTGTGTCAGTCTTACATTTGTCTCAATGACTTCTACAAGCAGGTCATTATCTATTGCCCCATCCTTTGAGATAGGTTCAAAGCATTTAAGAGCCTTTGTAGCTTCCCTTTTTACAAAATGACTCTTTGATACCTGCTTCAATTTTGCCAGACTCTTGATAGACTCTCTTAACCCTAATTGATAAACTCTATCAATCATTTGTCCTCCTAACTATTTAAACAAGCTCAAAATTTCTTTGGCTTTAGCCTCATCAAAATCAGTATCAATCGTAAACATACCACTTGATTGCAAACGCTCAATGTACTCTTTTAATCGTTCTTCCTCCTCCTCGTTATGAGTTGTAAAGACAACATACTGCTTCTCAACAATCTCGTTTTTCAAGGTCTTACGATAAAAGCGACTAGTACGTTTAGCAAGTTCGACTAAATCCTTATCATTTGAATTTTTGATAACCATTTCTAGCCGTTCTCTTTGTCCTTGGAACTTCTGGCTACCATAGGTATCAATCTGTACTTCGGTCACACCATCTAATTGATTGCGGTAATCTGACAAGGCTTCCCTTTCCATCAAAATATCTGACTGAAAAGAGGTTTTACCAATGCGCCCGTGTCCTCCAATGACAGTTGAAATAGAGCCGTCCTCGTTTAGTCGTGAGTAGTTTTTATAGACCCCTTTATCTTCTTTTTTGAAATGATACCTAGTTTTAAATCCGACTAGATAACTAATCAAATAGTTTAACAGGGTATCATCATATTTTGGGGTTAAAACATTAACTGAATAAACCGCCCAAAGTAGGGCAATGCTGACTGTGAAAGCTAAAGACCATGCTGGGTTAGTAATAATTGATTGAGTCACTATCCAAAGAATAGCACCACCCACAATAAATCCAATGACAGGTTTGGCGATATTGATTGACTTGATAACCTTACCACCTGTCAAAAAGTCCAGTTCCTTAATGTACAAGGGCTTATCCCCTCTTTTTTGGCGGACATCAACCATAATATCTGTTGAGCTGAAATTTACTGAGGTTTCATTTTGGGCGACTTCCTGTGTTTCTACGTTCTCGTCCATCTACTACACCTCCTCGTCTTTATCCTTATCCTTGCTAGGCAGATAGCTGGTAGCAAGGTCTATAGTCATCACGAAAATCTGATAAACAGACCTCAATACTTTGATAATAATGGAATTGAGACTCCACTCGTCAGAATTTTCCTCGATATTTTGAGGAATTTTCTTTAAGCGGTTCAAAATCTTCTTGTCAGACTTCAAACCATCCTGTAATTCCTTGACCCTAAATAACAGGTCATCCGCTTGACTCTCTACATCATCTTTCAACAATATAGTTTTCTCAAACTCAAACCTATCATCACTTTGGGTTGCCTTTTTGATAGCCTTTGCTAACCTATTATCTTCACTCTGTAAGCCTAATAATTCTTCCTCAAAGCTATCTACTGCATTTTCAACCCTTGGGTCATCTTTTGACCTATTTAACTTCCTAATAGCCGTTAGGCGACTTTTAATCTCGTTTAACTGCCTCATACTGCCTCCTAACTTTTCTATTTCTTATCGCTAGAGAGAGTGCTTGAACTTTGCTCAGTATTTGAGTTTGAGCTATCGCCCTTTTCATCTTTATTTTGCAAGGTCACTAATAGCTTATCAACCCAATCTTTAGAGTAAACAAAGTTTTCACTTGTCTCCACATCCTCGGTAACAAACTCGCCATCTTTAGTGTACTCAATCAACTTCTTGACTCGCTTATTACCGCTTTCTGTTGTAACCGTGATAGTACCAGATAACTCGTTATCGTTATTGAGATATAGTCCAATATTGGCTTTAGCCAAGGTCTTGACATTTCTCTTATACTCGCTCTCTGTTAGAGCATAATGTTTCTTAGGAGTTTCTTTCTTTTGCGTCACTTCGGTTTTAGGCTTACTATCATGAGTCATAAAGCTGGTTACACCGTATAGCGTTACACCTACTAAAGCCACTACTCCAACACCAATCAATAGCTTTTTAAGTCGCTTCTTATCAATCTTGTTAGCTGGCTTAGAAATTTCCTGTGGTGTTTGTTCGCCATTGTTTGTCTCTGTAGCCTCATTGACAGGTACTTGTGGCTGTTCTGGGGCTTGCTGAGGCTCTGGTTGAGGTGTTGGGGTGTTATATCCCATCTGTGTAGCTGAGGGGTTTTCAGGGGCAGATAGAGGGATTTCAGCTTGCTCATCTGCATAGTTTTCTGAACTTTTGGAAGCAAGAGACTCTGGTGTGGGGGCTACTGGCTCATCATTAACTCCCTGTTCCTCCTTTTGTTCTTCAACAAACTGCTTTTTTTTGGCTGAAATTTCTTCTTCACTAAATCCACCGATATTGTCCATGATTTTCATAAACGACACGTTGCCACTATCTTCATCCTCATTAAAATCTTCTGGATTTTGAGTTACTTCTTCTTGGGTTTGATAAGGGTCTGGATTAACGTTATTACCCCTTTCGCTACCCCCTTGAATATGCGGTAAGTCCACTCTAGGACTATCAACAATTCCGTCATTCTCATCCTCCTTTGGCTGAACCGTTACATAATCTGGGGCAATTTCTTCTAGGTCTCCAATCAATCCCTCTGACTTAGATACTAGAGAGGTTTGATAGAGTTCTATTCCTTGTTCGTCAAAGAAATCAACCACACTTTTTGTTAAAACTTCCATTGATAGAACCAAGATATAAAGACCACTTTTTTCATCTTCCTTAATGTAGTAAGGTGCTTCATCACTCAGTCCTAGTCTCTTTGAGACTTCCAGAACCACCTGTTTTAATGGTTCTTCCTCATTAGCATAAATAGCAAGATACTTCCTCATCCCTAATCTTCCTCCGTTCTTCCTGTGTTAGCGTACAAAGTCATCTTTGACCTTATAAACGTAGGCACTTTAAGCCCAGCTAAATCTGCTTGTTTTTCTAGTTTTTCATAGATTTCAATAGGGAAATCTATGGATACTCTCTTTTTCTTGCTCAATAGCCTGTCTCCTTTCTACTCTTACTATTTTACCATTTTTTATGTTGTTTTTGAACTTTTATTTAAAATTTGTGTTACTTTTTCATTGTTTTTTGATACTTTTGTTTATTTTTTTACCTTTTTATGTTATAGTTACCATGTAAAGTTGAATAAAAAGGAGTGTTTACTATGGATAACAACTTATATCTAGACATCCTGTCGCAAGGCATGGATAATGTAAAAGACTTCTCCCATCAAATATTAGGTCAAGGTGGGCTAGAAGCAGGACAAGGGATTGTAATTTCCACCATTAAGGGAAATAACGCTAGTCTCATGACAATGGGAGACAAAGACAGTCTTGCTAGAATTGTATCTAACATAGCAGGTCAACTTGAACCTGCTCAACTGCTTGTCTTGTCTCGACTATTTCAAAACTTAGCATTAGAGCAATTAAAAATAAAATAAAAAAGAACTGGAAAACCAGTTCTTTTTTTGTGTCTTGAAACTATGGGTAGAGTTACCCCATGTAGTTAGGTCTGCTAAAGACATACTGCGCCCGTTCTTTTTGATACTGTTCTATCAACCTATTGACAAACATCTTGATATGCTCTTGGAATAAGGAACGCAAACGTATCTCATCTGTTTGGTACTTGATAAAGTACTCTGTCAGTTCTCTCTCAATTTGAGAGTCAGCCTCCATCTCAGCCATCATCTTATAGATACCTTTGTTTCTTCCTTGTGCTTGACTTTCTAAGTAATTATAGTAGGTTGCCATAAAAATCCTAGCAACATCTCTAGCATGATTAAGATTAGGAATGACAAGAATATCATCATCCTCTAACTGATAGCCAGCTTCTCGCAAAGCCCCTAGATAGTTTTGTACAGGAAACTCCTCCAGCTTCCTTATGCGTTCCAGATACTCACTATCTATTAACTCCTTGGCTCTTCTTTGCACCTCTTTATCTACTTTTTGATTGTAGCGTGCTTCAAAGTCTGCCATGCGTCTTCTAAACGGTTCAAAAGCAATAGCTAGGTGCTGGGAGACAGCACCACCAGATACATCAATCCCTTGTTGTCTGAGTTGTTCCAGTTTCTTTTTAAATTGCTTTTTCTTTTGGCGCTTATTCATAACAGCCCTCTATTCGTCTCTTTCTACCCTGCGTATCGCTCTATCAAAAATAGGAGTAAATGGATTACTAGGTTCTTCAATGATAATAGGCTTATTACCTCTAACCTTTTCCCCAAGCCCTACCTTAATTGACTTAGCGTTTTTTTCAAACCATTTGAAATTGTTGTCCATCATCTCATAAGAGATATAGTAATATTCCCCATCTTTATCCATCATAGGGTCAAACTTCTTCTCGATATAAGTTCGCAACTTATCCTTTAGGTCTGCCAAAGGGATAAGCAAGATATAATCATCTCTACTTTTATCCATACCAGACCTCCTTACTTGCTACTTTTGTTATCTGGCGAAAACAGCATATAAGTTAGTACCATAACAATAAATCCGATACCATAGCTCACAGGTTTTCTCAACAACGGCAAAGCAAGACTAAACCGCTCCACAAAAGTCGCTTCCTTATTTTCAAAAAAAGTAAGAATATAAGACCCTACATAGCTGTAGACCCCCATTAGAGCAATGATTAAAACAGGGGTAACAATCATTGCTACTAGCTGTCTCCTATTTCTTGATTTTCTCACGTTTGACTACCTCCAATTTTTCAATCCAAACACTCGAAACCACTTAGCAAATGTTAGTATCACAAATACTAAAATGGTAAAAATTACCTTGTGATTATAGCTAAACATCAATACATCAATAAATTTACTCATGCTTGCTGTCCTCTAATCGGCTGACATAGCTTTCTACCTTGGTCTTATCCATGATATGCAAGGTCTTTTTCTTATCGCTGGTGTAGTAAACCAACACCTCGCCATCTTCATCTACCCCAGCTACTCGGACACTTTGACCGTCTACTAGCTTAAAAACACCACCTACGCTACCATCTGAATTAGAGTAGATATGGTCTATCTTTTTAAGGGTTTTGACCGTATCGTTGTAGGCTTTGCTATGTTTTTTAGCTTGCTCTGCTGATACAGTCGTCATCAAAGATAATGCGGTTATTAGAGCTAGTGAACCAGCTACAATTTTACGTTTTTTCATTATGCTCCTCCCTCTGTATAGCTTACAAAGTCGCCTACTGTGATAGTATCGTCAAGCTGTTGGATATAGCGTCTCATCTCATCCGCTGTATCAAGTGAACCATGTAATAGCTCCAAGATAAGCAAGACATTATCTAGTGTCACATCAAACAACTCCATAGCAAAGTCAATCTGTTGCATAGAGACATTGTAAGGGTCACCATCATAATCAACCATGCTGAAATAATCATAATTAGGATTTAAACAAAGTTCGCTCCATGAGCTTTCTGCAAACTCAAACATAAAATCGCCATCTTCGTCCTCAACACGGTTGAATTTTGAGATTAACTCTGGGTCTGAGCCAAGATTATCAATCAATTCTAGTAGACTATCAAAATCTTTGTGGTAGCCATTTTCATCACTACTCATCAACCAGCCTTGGTCTATAAAGTAAACCCAAGATAGGATTAAATCTTGACTGTCAAAAAGATTGAGTTCATGCTCTTGAAACCCAAGTAATTCATCCGCTTGACTGAGGTAATGCTCTGCCACTTTGGTAGTGTATTGCTGGTTATAGAACTCACAATACATCTCCATATAGTAGTGTGAGTTGCCATCAGCTTCATCTAGGTTTTTAGCGTATTTAAACACCTCTGATAACGATAATACCCCGTACTGTTTTCCTACCTTATCGCCCTCTTCTGCCAAGCGTTCAATTTCACGGTTTCTATCAATATAGCGATAAAACTCTTGATATATTCTAGTTCGCTTATCGTAGAAATTCCTAAATTGCTCTTGTACTTCATCTGGCAGGATTTCAAATGGGATGACTTCATCATCATTCCATGAATATGAACCGTCTTGTGAGATATGTTGTTTGTTTGTTTCAACCGTGATTTCTTCATCTTCAATCAATGGTCGAGGGGATTTCTTTAGAAAATCAAAAATTCCCATAATTTTGCTTCCTTTCTTCCGAAAAAAGCCTAGGTATTAGCCCAGACTTTTTTATGTGTTATGAGCTGTAACGTGATACTAAGTAAGCTACCACGGCAGATAGAGCAGCACCTAAACCAATGGCAATAATGCCACCGATTGCCTTTTCGCCCCATTCTTTTTTGTTAGCTCCACCGAGCCATAAAAGCAACGCTTTAACTAGTCCAATAACCCCATATCCGATAAGAACCAGACCACAGATGAACGAAACAATCGAAATTACACCTTGGACGGGATTATCTCCTAATAGGATTTTAAAACTGTCGTAAATTTGTTTTCCGATAAATCCAGAATTTTCAACGTTATTTGAGTTCAATAGTTACCTACTTTCTATTTTTCTTTTGAAGTGTACTTTTTGTTGGTTTGTGTTTTGAAACCCGTTGTGTATATTTAGGAGCTTCACGTTTTGCGACCGTCTCTTGGACATTGACCGTTGGTGTCCGTGGATTGACCGTTGGTGTCCGTGGATTGACCGTTGGTGTCCGTGGATTGACCGTTGGTGTCCGTGGATTTTGAGGGGGTGTTCTCTTAGAGGATGAGTTAGCTACTTGTTTTTGTTCTGTACCTTTCATCATTGTTTCCAAGCGACCCCGTGTCTCCTTAGATAAGTCATTACCGCTTGTTTGCTTATTGACCTTATCATTTGTTCGTGGAGTGTAATTTGTCTTAGCCTTAGACCTTACATCTTTCAGCTTATTAACCGCCCCCTTGAACTTACCACCTTGTTTGAGTTTCAAAGCAGTCTCGGTTGCTCCTGCGACCCATCCAACATAAGGTACATATTTACCGTATTTAAGAGCTGTCTTACCGACTTTACCACCAACTCTCTTAGTAGCTTGTTTGAAGCTATTTTGACTTGGTGTTCGGCTTGGTGTAGACTCTTTGTCTTTAAACTGTGTTCCAGACTCGCCCGAACCAGAACCATTTGAACTTGGTGTCGAACCGCCACCAGATGAACCGTCAGAATTATCTTCCGTTCCATCCATATCTCCGCTTTGAGAGTCATTCATGGATGGGGTTACACCTCTGTTTTTAAGTCTATTCATGTGGTCGGTCATACGGTTAAGTTTAAGTTGGTCTACAATATCTTTATCGCTTCCTCTATTACCTGCTCCCTCTGTCGCTAAGTTTTCATCATAGATAATACTATCAATTCGTTGAAGAATACCAACGATAGCGTCATAGCCGAGGACAACAAAGTAAATAAAGAGGCTAGACAAACTTTCTTTACCGTTACCCACTCTAAACATAGGTTTAACCATGAAGAAAGAGAATAGAACTAGTATCAAACCAGACACTCCCATACCCCACGCTTGAACCCAGTTAGAAGAGGTTACACCATTCATAAATGCATTGAGTACATACATCATAACAGACTCATATTTATCTGCCATGCTAAAGATAATCTTATAAGCAAGTTTAGCAAAGAATAGAATACCAACACTTGCAAACGAACCTTTAGTAAATACTCGTGTAACTGCTTTCCAGCTATCAGCGATAAAGTCTCTAAATCCATATTTATAGATAGCCATTACCATACCGACATAGACAATCGCTACAGCTATTGTACCAAAGGCAGTTGTACTTATCTTATTGGTCATTTGAGTAGCTGTCATAGGATAAGTATAGACTGGCATGTAAACATTACTTGAAGTCTGTACTTTACCTTTGTCAGCGTTCGAGAAGTTCGGGTTGTAACCCAAGTAGTCCAAACCAGAACTATCATAGGTTGACTGTAGCAAGAACATAGTTGATTGAGTCGCAAAACCAAACTTACCATATCCAGAATTATAGAAATTCTTTTGTGAGGTCGTGGTTGTACCAGCGTACTTGTTATACATAGCAATCATATAGGCATTTTGCCATTGTAATTGAGCACGACTGCGGTGGTCTTTACCGTCTCCCTCTGGTAAGGTGTCTTTGTTTTTCACTGAACCTGTATCGTCTTTACCTGCTGGCACAGTTGACTCATCATCATCAACCTGCGTGTTGTTATTAACACGGATAGTTAAATCCTTGTTAAATGAAAGACCCTTGTAGTTTGTATAATTTGCTACGTTAGAAGTGGTGTAGCTATTACTTGTAGAAGCTCCGTAGAGATAAGTATATGGTTCGCTTTGGCTAACCACAACTGGTTTAAAGAGTTGTGGGTCATATTTAATACCATATAAACTATTAACCGCTACATAAGCCTCCTCATCTCCACCGTCCTCATTCTCATCTGAAAGCGAGTTAAAGAAAATAGGTCGTCCAGTCCATGAAAATGTACCGCCTTTCTGTACATCATCCATATTCTTAGTACCTATACCGCTTACAGACCCAGCTGAGATAGAGTATCTGTTTGTAACGTTATCAGACCAAGACATTAATGGCGGAAGATAAGAAGAAGCAAGATTGACACCACCTGCGTCAGCAGTACCAGAAGTTGAGATAAAGCGTAGGTAGGTATTTACGTTCCAAGTCTTATCACTATTCAAAATATTTTCAAACTGTGATTGTTGACCGCTTTCACCTTTGATACTTTCATCAATCTGAGCAGACATCTGACTACCTAGTTTTTGATTAACTGCCTCATTCGCCTTAGCGATTGTCTCGCTAGTCACTTTAAAGGACTCGTCAAGAGTAGATTTGCTTTTGACTGTTTCTGAGACAACATTTTGATAGGTATCTGGATAGAGATATGAAATATCTAGGTTCGTACCTACTGCCCATTTTAGGCTGTTAAATGCTCCGTCATCAACCGTTGGTGTTTTCTCATTTGGTGATACGCTATCGTATTTCAATGAGCTATTGATACTTGGTATCAATAGGAAGAACATCAAGATAGCTGTAATATGGAAGAAGCCTCTAAGGAATTTCTGTACCCCCTCTTTCACTCCGCCTTTAAGCCATGAGAGAATAAACGTGATAACTGCTATAGCAACCCAAACAGCAATCGAAAGATTTCCAATTAGTTTAATCAAAGTTTTTTGATTATTACCGACAACTGCTGTAATAACATTTTCAAAAATCTTATACAACCATTGACCGTTCTCACTCAATGTTTTACCAGTCATAACTTCGCTAGCTAGACCCAAAACATAGTCTGGGAAAAGCAAGCCAATAACATTGGCTGCAATTTCAAGCAAGAGCTTGAATAGAGCTACCACCCATTCAGCAACTACCCCAAAGACAACGGCAATAATCGCAACAATAGCTGATACAGGAGAGTTCATGCTATCCCAGATGGTTTGATACCAAGGGGTATCTTGCTCATCATCTTTTTTGGTCGTCAACCAACCGTATTGAGAAACAACCTTAATCATGTTAGAAGTCGTAGCCCCTACTTTGGTTGTACCTTCGCTAGCTTTGATATTGCCGTACTCTGCGGTACCTACCATACGTTCTTCTGTCTTACCTTTATCATCTGTAACGTTTTGTTTAACGCTTTCATACTTAGGATATTGTGATAATGAAGTGTAAGAGATTGACTTACTCTTGATACCGCTCTTACCACCGTCTCCCATGATGACTGATTGTAAAAGATTGGCTGGTGTATTGTACTTCCCTAACCTATAATTATCATAGTAATTGGTTAGGGCGTCTTCATCATCCTTATAGGTTGGCGTTTTGCTGGAACTTGAGCTATTAGAATTACTACTTGAAGACCCCAGTATTGAGTCTTTATCATTATACTCATAACCATAGGTTTCTTTAAAGGTCTTCTTATCTTTTTCAAGGTTCGAGTCGTCTGTTGTCTTCATCACTGAGTCAAAACCATTAGGTAAAGTAACCCAGTTTCCGTTACCATTATCAACTTTATATTGAGGGGTTGCTTGTCCTACCCCCCCAACATAAGGTGTCAAATATAGGTAACGTTTCTTCCCACCTTTACCAAGATAGACCTGTATACCGCTATATTGATGTCCATCAAAATTAGTAATACCTACTCCACCCTCTTGCTTGATTTCGGTGCCACTATTGGAGTAGTACCCCTCTTTTTCTTCGGCATGAGTTATCTGACTAGAACCAATAAATAGCGTTAGGATTAGAAGAGGTATCGCTATTAACCAAAGGAGCTTTTTACGTTTATCCATGAGATACCACCTCCTCTATTCTAAGGCTATCAAGCCGTCTACGTTCGTTCTCAATCTCTTTGAGCCGTGTTACTGCCTGCGTTTCTTTAGAAGTTCGGTCTGCTTCATCATAAGATTTAGCCTCCCCAAACTGACCTGAAACAGTCACATATAACATAAACTCATCTGCCTGTATTCCTACTGGAATACCATGATTAAGAACTTCTAGTTTAATAGTTTCTGGTGGTTTTTTATCTGGATTTGTTTCCAGCTTCATGTACTCATGTATTGTCTCACCGACAACACCTTTGATTTCCTGTTTGATAACACGTTCAATCTGCCTTGCTCCCCCCCTAGAACTATCAGTCATCTTAGATTTTACGCTACCTATGAAAACTGCCAATTCTTGCTCGGTAAAGGTGCTAGGTGCTCCTCTGACTAGAGTTGAACCATCTTGGTCTTTGTTATGGTAAGTATGTTCTGGGGCAAGGTCAAGCTCAATGCCTCTTTCAACCTCTAAGTAAGTATAGAACTTATTAAGAAGTTTCTTAGCAATAGCTACCCCTGCATATTCAGTCAATGCTTCAAACGAAACAATAACCTGCATACGATTTAGAAATTCTGGACTCAGCTTATCATTGACAAGGAGACTTTCTCGTATCTGATTTTCATAGTTTCCTAAACGTGCTTGTTTTTGAGACTTATTCATTTCCTCCCAGTTATAGTCTGCACCATACTTAGAGTCAATATTAGAGGACTCGTAACCTGCGTTGGAAGTGAAAATCATAAACGTGCCTTTGAGTGATTGTCTAGTCTCTACCATCTGCCCATCACCATCAAGTCTATAGTAGTTTACCATCCCCTCTCCTGTATATTGCAAGAAAGAAGTCATAAGATTACTTTGGACTAAAGGATTTTTCGGACTTGGCACACCTTTTTCAAACTCATCAAAGACTATCGTGTAGTTTCCGTTGTGATAAACTGCTGAACCCAAATGGTTAGCTAGGTCTCTAGCTCCTGTAGCTGTATTAGCATAGCTAGGACAGTCTACGAAAAGAATTTCACTACCTTTCAGCAGACTTTCTGAAATAAAGTAGGCGGTCTCAGTTTTACCAACCCCTGTAGGCCCGACAAACAAGGCGACCCCAATAGGGCGGTTTTTACGTTCTTCTAAATCTTCTACAAGGAGACTTCCAAAGTAACGTTTTAACTGTAGTTTAGCTAGGTCTTGCCCTAAGATACGCTCATCATAGTTTTCTATGGCTGAGTAAATATCAAGGTCTGCTTTAACAACTTGTCTGCGCTCCTCAAATATCTCTTGAACAACTTCCCAGCTAGGCTGTCTCCTAGATAACCGACACTTGGCTTCTAAGCGTTCTAAGATACGCTCACTCCGCCTTGGTTCATGTTTGTTAGGAAACAGCAACTCAGCTCTACGGATGATATTGATTAACAACTCATCTGTAACATCTCCAAGCTCTTCCCAGATAGGGGGTTTTTCTTTCCACCGCTTCCAGTCAGATTTTAAAATGGTAACTAGATTTTCTTCTTTTACCCTATCCAACTCAACAATTTCAAAACGATTATCAAGTGGCAAGTCAGAAGCAAAGGTCTTGTCATACTCGTCACGGGTTGTAGCTGTGATAACACGGACTTTAGCAGGGGTAAGACTTTCTTTTAGCAAGTCTCCTCCTCGCTTATCTTGTGTACCAAAGATACGGACGATTTTGTGGGCTTCGTCAAAGAATAAACAAAACCTTAGATTATCTTCGGTTAAAACCATTCTAGCTTTATCCTCTAGTATTTTAACCTCTCCAAGTAATTCCTCCATAACTCCTTGGATATTATCTAAGCCCAGACCAGCTAAGTGAGATACAGATATTTTGATAATCACATAGTAGCGCTCCATATTTAACCCACCAGTCACACGCTGGTAGTTGACTAAATCCATGAGGTGTTTGACAGTAGTTGTTTTACCCTCCCCCTCATCTGCTAGAAGCATAGCTACTGGATTATCTTTCATTTCCAATACTTCGATAAGCTGGTTGACCTTTTTGTTGTTACCAATGTACTTGTTTTCCAATTTTTCTAGGAAATCAATACCGCCATTGACCTTGTTTTTATAAGCATTGAAATCTTTCATGAAATCTTCTTTTTCTCTCAATCGCTCAACAAAATCAAAACGGGGTATTTTTTGGGTTTCATCTTTTTTATCTTCCGTCATTATACCTCCTAACTAAATTGTAATTGTGTATCGCCATATTGCTCTTACACCAGACTCATTTCTCTTATAAAGTCTCTCAATTCTAAAACTCATCTCTACACGGCTTATATCTTCCTCAATTCTTCCTAACAAGTTATTTAAGTTAGACCCCTCATAGCTAGAGCTTAGACCTAAAAATTCGTTTAGACCATCTTTTGATAACCTAAAGTATTTCTTAGGTCGTCTCACTAATTCTGTGTAGATAATCGAACTATATTTAGACTTAAAGACTCCCCACTTTGTAAAAGTAAGGTTATCCTTGTCTATGTTATCTACTACACTATGAGGCAAAATAACTGTTAAGAAACCGCCTTTAAAGACCAGTTTAGCAATAAAATTGAACTCCTCATCCTTACTCTCAACCTTGACTTTCTGTAGGGCTTTGCAGGATAATTCAAAATCTTTCTGACTGACTCGCAAACAGATTGACCGTTGAGAGTCATCTTTAAGATATTTATGAACTATCTTAAACAAAATCCTAGTCGCTGGTATAGATTTCAGTTTCGATACATTCAACCGATACACATTATGGTCTTTATCACAAATAGTCGTGCCTCCTTTCGTTCCCTTTATGGTATATATTTTAACAAAAAAATATATATATTACAATAGAAAAATGGCATAAAATAAAGAAAGTTAGACATTTTCTAACTTTCTTTAAATTCCCTATTCGTCCATATATTTTTGTAGAGCTTCCTCGGTTAATTTACTAGCCTGCTTATTCAGCTCATAATCAGTTAATTCTGGTTGCTCCTCTTTCAACCATTTATAAAGGTCGTTATATACAATTTCATTTACAGGTTGGCTAACACGCTCAATTTTAACTAGCAATTTTGCTCTCTTAACAGATAACTCTTTTTTATCCTCTTGTGTTGTCTTGCTTTTATAGTTTGGATTGCTCCACTCTGGAATATTAGTTTTTTTGCTACTTCCTTTAGGGGTTGATTTAGTTTGGTCTGGTGCGCTAAGTGGAGCTACTCTATTATCATATAAAATTTTTACCTCTTCGTAACTTCTCGCTCCACCATCAATCCAGTCTTGCAAAATAGTTGTTACATATTTCCAAGTCTTCATCTTTGCTTGTTTTGCGTGATTTAGTAATAAATCTATGATTGAAATTCTATCTTCTTCGTTGAATTGTTCAATTTTAAAAGCAAAGTCAATTTTATCTTTATCTTCGATTTTAACATTTGGGAAGTTACCAAAATATTTTTCATAAGGCTTCACTTTCAAAGCATATCCATCTTTTTTATCATACAGTCCAAGTTCGGTTTTAACATCCTTAATCAGAGCAATACCCTGTTTGATTATCTCGTTAGCATTACTCCTAGTTAAAACTTCTGGCTTCCCTGTTTTATTCTTAATATCTTGATAAAATCGGTTATTTAGGTAATTATCATTAAATTGTTCAAATTGTGAATGTAACTCTTTTAATTTTACAAGTTGACGTTTAGTTGGATAGTACTCTGGCTTATCCATTGTCCAAGATAGAGATACACTTAACACTTTACAACCCTTTTTATTTTCAATAAATGTACCTTGTGTATGTTCATTAGGCAAAGTTATTGTAAATTCGGTATTTTCGTTAATTTCTTTTATAGCTGGAATTAGAAACCTGTTTTTGATATGTGAGTAGCGTCCTCTAACCCTTTCTCCCTTTATTTTGTAATAATCTGCTAAATCACGGACAGTTAAGTCTATTGTGCGTTGATTATTTTCTAAGGTTTCTAATTTTAATAACTCATATAAAACTATCCCTTTGTCAGTAAGTTTTTGAAGAGTGTTAATATCTAGTAACAGAGATAACTTACTGGTTTTTTGTAGCAACAATTTATGTACATTCCGTTGCCCCCAATGAAAAATTATATCTCTGCCAACAAGAGTTACACCTTGAAAAAGATTAAAAATACCTAGCGACTGGTCTTGGGTATAATCATCCCCTTTATCTTCTAAAAATTTATCACTGGCTACCGTTATTTTTATTTCAGCTATATTGTCTAAATATTTTTGTAGAGCAAACTTCCTTATTGTTTTCTCTTCTTCTCCATTACCTAGATAGCTGAATAGCTCGTCCACTTTTACAATAGATACAAAAGATTGTCTAGTGTTATATTTTTGTAAATTATACAACGCTAGATTAAACAGCTTCATTTCCACTTCATTTAGTTTTTTGCTGAGAAATGCACTAATAAGAATATCATTCTTAAAAAGCTCATTTTCACTAACTTTGATTTCCGCTTCCTCAACTTCCCCTGTTCGGGTCGGTATTACCTCTTTTTTCGTCATAGCATAGACTCCTTTTTATTTAATTTCCAAATAAGATTGTAACACAACTTCACAGATAACGCAATATTGAGTTTTTGCGTTAGGTCTGCGCCAAATTTGCGTCAGCTCTTGCCAAATTTGCGTCAGCTCTTGCCAAATCTGTGTTAATTTTTGCCAAAATCACATTATTTTCTTTGCCAAATTTGCGTTTTTCTTTGTTTCTTTGCTTTTTTTCTTTGTTTTTTGCGTTTTTCTTTGCCACTTTTTGCGTTTTTTTCTTTGCTAAACTTACATTATCTTCTTTGCCAAATTTGCGTCAGCTCTTGCCAAATTTGCGTCAGCTCTTGCCAAAT
>OGYV01000880.1_pt1 | contig 24178 bp, 18 predicted proteins | sample 1576651 | NCBI WGS metagenome assembly OGYV01 (sample SAMEA3541570, study PRJEB24748) | human gut metagenome | biome: human gut; feature: human-associated habitat; material: faeces | place: China | collected 2012
TTAACGCAGTTAATTTGTTCTGACAGTGAATCGGAAAGATAAATCCGATGGCTTGATATGTCAAGCCACAAATTAACGCAGTTAATTTGTTCTGACAGTGAATCGGAAAGATAAATCCGATGGCTTGTTTGCAAGTTACAAATTAACAAAGTTAATCTAAAAAAATAATGCCCATTTCCAAAAAGAGGAAATGGGCAATTTTTCTATTTTTCTATAATGCTGTAATCTCTATCGCTGAAATAACTATCTTTTAATCCGTCAGTAACATATATTTTTCCGTCAGTTGTAATAAGTACAGCTTGGAAATCTTGATTTTCTCTCCAATATTCCGTAGCTTTATCAAGTCCCATTACAAATAAGGCTGTTGAAAGACCGTCACCCTCAATACCTTTGTCTGTTACTATAGTTACAGAACTTAAACCACTTGTTGCCGGTTTTCCTGTTTTAGGGTCAACAATATGTTCATAAGTTACACCGTCTTTAACAAAGTATCGTTGATAACCTCCAGATGTTATAACAGCTTTGTCAGATACTTTTACACCGCCAACATATTTATTTTGGTCAAAAGGGTCTTGTATAGCGACTTTCCAAAGATTGCCGTCAGGCTTTGTACCTAAAGTTTGAACATTACCGCCTAATGAAATAATAGCTGATGTTACACCCTCGTCTTTGAGGAGTTTTATAATGGTATCAGAAGTATAACCTTTAGCAATACCACCCAAATCCACTTGTGTTTCCTTAGGTTTGGAAATAACATTATCTTTGATTGATACCTTGCTATAGTCTACATTTTTTAAAGCATTTTTTATCTCATCATCTGTAGGTACATAGAAATTTTGGTTATAAAAACCCCATAAATCCATAACAGGAGCAATGGTAATATCAAATGCACCACTTGTCTTTTTACCAATATTAAGTGCTGTTTCAACAATGTAAGCTGTTTCATCAGTAAGCTTAGTTTCTTCATTGTTGTTTACGGCATATATTTCACTTTCTTGACTTCCACGCCTTAATTCTTTATCTATTTCATTAATTTTCTTTTCAGCATCATTTAAAACATCGGAATTATCTGTATAGGCTGTTAAATCCATAATTGTATCCATAGCATATACAGTTTTCTTTTGTTCTTGAATTTTATTTGAACTACATCCTGTAAGCAGTAATGAACCTACAAGTAATGGAAGTAGAATTTTCTTTGAAAACAATCTCATCTCAAGTACCTTTCTATTATTGCACAAATTTAGTTAGAATTAGCTAACTACACCTAAAACAATCTATCATATTATTAAATTAATGTCAACAGTTTGGCATAAATTTAAACAATAATTAAGGGTGTGCATATTTGCACACCCTCTCTAAACTAATAAAATTTATTCAGCAACTGTTTCGCTTTCAGTTACTTCTTCAATAGTAGTTTCTTCAGATATTTCCTCAGTCACTTCTTCAGTAGTTTCTTCTGTTTCATCAACAGTAGTTTCATCTACTACTACGGCCTTAGTTTCGTCAACTTCTGGTAAAGCTACAGCAATTACATCAGTTATATCTGCTGTATTGTCCTTTACAACATCTTCGAAAACTGTAGTGTTGTCTTCTGTTTCAGTAACAACTACCTTTTCTTCGTTGTTTTCTTCAGCAGTTGTGCTAACTGCATCAGCAGGAGCATAGTGAACAGATGCAGTCATACCTAATTTGTCAGCATCGTTGTAATCTAAAGTAGGGAAAGTTACAGTATACTGTGTATCCTTTACAAGGCTGTCCTTAACATTTTCAAAAGTAAGTGTAAGAACATTACCGTTTACAACAACCTTACCATTTTCAGCTACAGTATTTCTACCTTCGCCAATAGTGATGTTAGCAGTACCGTTGGCAACAGCATTTACAAGGCTTTCAGCATATGTAGCATTGTTAATATCGTAGTTTAATACTAAATCAGTACCGTCTGTAATTTCGTTTACATCATCGTCATCGCCCTGCATTTTAAGAGGAGAGTCGAGGTCAAATCTAGCACTAGATTCAAGAACAACATCCTTATAACCATCAGCAATTAAAGTAATTCTATACTTACCATTACCGAAGTCCTTAAATCTGTCATAGCTGTTAGTTACAGCAACTTCAACAACAGGACCATGGTTAGGAGAAATCCATAAGTCAGATGCGAACTTAGCACCAGCAACAACAGGAGTAGCAGTACCGTCTTCGCCTAAGTATTCAATCTTAGCACCCTGAACATTGTAAATATAATCCTTAAATTCGCCAACCTTACCGGCAACAGCTTCATCAGTATTGATATTCTTGTGAGCTGGGTCATCAGCTTTCATATTAGCATAATCATCAAAGTAAACAAGGAAAGTAACATCGCCAAATCTCTTAGCATACTTTGTGTTTACAGTAAATTTATTGTTATCATTTGTGTTAGCTTCAGAATAGTTACCAACATTCTTTACAGAAACATTGTCATTAACAACTCTCTTACCGTAAAGACCGTTAGCATTTAATTCCTTGTAAGAATAAACATTGCTTTCGTTTAAGTCAGCATCAAAGTTTAAAGATGCAATTTCGTCAGAAACTTTCTGAGCCTGTACTTCATAGCCAGAAACATTCTTTAAGATTTCAGCATTAACAGCCATATCCTTAGAAACAGCTACAACAACATCTTTAATACCAGTAGCAGTTATTTTACCATTGCTACCTCTGTTAGAAGAACCGTCATAACCAAAGTCAGCCTTTGCATTGTCAGGTCTTACAACAGTATAAGCACCATTTTCGTACTTGATAGAGCTAGAGAAAGGAGCCATTTCACCAGCACTGTTTAAAGCATTAACAGCCTGTGTAAATGATAATCTACCTAAACCGTAACCAGTAGTAGCTCTTGAAACAGCATCGTACATACCAGCGTCAGTATCAGCACCAGTAGCAGCATACTTATCGTCAGCACTCTGAGTAGCAGTATAGCTGTCAGGAATTTCAGCTACAGTACCGTTTTTAGCAAATTCAGTAGAAAAAGTACCGTTGAAACCATCACTTGTTTCAGCATACCAGTATTCGCCATAAGTTAAAGTCTTTTTAGCAAACTTGTAACCAGAAAGGGCATTGTCGCTATACTTAACAATAGTCTTTTCAGCATTTACAGCAGTAGGTGTAACAGCAGTACCGTTGAAAGTAAATGTATAATTAGACATTGGCTTTTCAAGTGTGGCAACATAGTAGTCAGCACCGTCAACTGTTACCTTGTCCTTTGTTTCAAGGGCAATAGTATTTGTTTCGTCAGCAGGAGCATAGTGAACAGAAGCAGTCATACCTAACTTGTCAGCATCATTGTAATCTAAAGTAGGGAAAGTTACAGTATACTGTGTATCCTTTACAAGGCTGTCCTTAACATTTTCAAAAGTAAGTGTAAGAACATTACCGTTTACAACAACCTTACCATTTTCAGCTACAGTATTTCTACCTTCGCCAATAGTGATGTTAGCAGTACCGTTGGCAACAGCATTTACAAGGCTTTCAGCATATGTAGCATTGTTAATATCGTAGTTTAATACTAAATCAGTACCGTCTGTAATTTCGTTTACATCATCGTCATCGCCCTGCATTTTAAGAGGAGAGTCGAGGTCAAATCTAGCACTAGATTCAAGAACAACATCCTTATAACCATCAGCAATTAAAGTAATTCTATACTTACCATTACCGAAGTCCTTAAATCTGTCATAGCTGTTAGTTACAGCAACTTCAACAACAGGACCATGGTTAGGAGAAATCCATAAGTCAGATGCGAACTTAGCACCAGCAACAACAGGAGTAGCAGTACCGTCTTCGCCTAAGTATTCAATCTTAGCACCCTGAACATTGTAAATATAATCCTTAAATTCGCCAACCTTACCGGCAACAGCTTCATCAGTATTGATATTCTTGTGAGCTGGGTCATCAGCTTTCATATTAGCATAATCATCAAAGTAAACAAGGAAAGTAACATCGCCAAATCTCTTAGCATACTTTGTGTTTACAGTAAATTTATTGTTATCATTTGTGTTAGCTTCAGAATAGTTACCAACATTCTTTACAGAAACATTGTCATTAACAACTCTCTTACCGTAAAGACCGTTAGCATTTAATTCCTTGTAAGAATAAACATTGCTTTCGTTTAAGTCAGCATCAAAGTTTAAAGATGCAATTTCGTCAGAAACTTTCTGAGCCTGTACTTCATAGCCAGAAACATTCTTTAAGATTTCAGCATTAACAGCCATATCCTTAGAAACAGCTACAACAACATCTTTAATACCAGTAGCAGTTATTTTACCATTGCTACCTCTGTTAGAAGAACCGTCATAACCAAAGTCAGCCTTTGCATTGTCAGGTCTTACAACAGTATAAGCACCATTTTCGTACTTGATAGAGCTAGAGAAAGGAGCCATTTCACCAGCACTGTTTAAAGCATTAACAGCCTGTGTAAATGATAATCTACCTAAACCGTAACCAGTAGTAGCTCTTGAAACAGCATCGTACATACCAGCGTCAGTATCAGCACCAGTAGCAGCATACTTATCGTCAGCACTCTGAGTAGCAGTATAGCTGTCAGGAATTTCAGCTACAGTACCGTTTTTAGCAAATTCAGTAGAAAAAGTACCGTTGAAACCATCACTTGTTTCAGCATACCAGTATTCGCCATAAGTTAAAGTCTTTTTAGCAAACTTGTAACCAGAAAGGGCATTGTCGCTATACTTAACAATAGTCTTTTCAGCATTTACAGCAGTAGGTGTAACAGCAGTACCGTTGAAAGTAAATGTATAATTAGACATTGGCTTTTCAAGTGTGGCAACATAGTAGTCAGCACCGTCAACTGTTACCTTATTCTGGCTTTCAAGAGCAACAGCTGTAGTAGTTTCAGTAGTTTCTTCAGTTGTAGTTTCTGTAGTTGTTTCAGTAGTAGCCTCTGTTGTCTTAGTATTTGACTTTTTGCTACTGCTTGAAGATGAACCACCACCAGCAGCCTTTAATGAGTTTTTGCCAACGAAAGTAGTAGTTTCAGTTGAACTTTCTTCTGTAGTGTCTACAGTAGTATTTTCTGCATCAGTAGTTATTTCTGTGCTTTCTTCATCAGCACCAAATTTATTCTGACAGTTATATAAAAGCTGAGCAAATTCTTCTCTAGTGATATTGTTCTTTGGATTTAACTTGCCATTACTACCGTTTACAATACCATTTTCAACTAAAGCTGAAACAGCATTTACAGCCCAGCTTGAAACATCTGAACCGTCAGTAAAAGCTGAAAGATTAGCATTTTCGCCAGTAAGGTCATATGCTCTAGCGATTATTGCCATTACTTCTTCTCTAGTAATATTGTCATTTGGTCTAAGCTTGTTGTCTGAACCTTTGAAAAGACCAGCATCTACAGCCTTAGCTAAATCATCATAGTACCATTGACTAGCATTAACATCAGTATAAGAACTAAGGTCTGCCTTGTTTTCTAACTTTAATACTCTTGCAAATATAGATGCTACCTGAGCTCTAGTTGCAAGACCTTGAGGGTTTAATTTACCGTTACTACCCTGAATGTAACCGTTGTTTACTGCATAAGTCATAGCAGCATTAGACCAACCAGTAGGCATATCTGAATAATCTTCTGCAAAAGTCTGCATTGAAGATGCCATCATAGTAAGAACTATGCCTAAAGAAAGCACTCTCTTTTTCATATTTTCCTCCTTTAAATAGTTAGCAAAAGCTAACAATACATCAAAAAAATAAATGCCTATTTCTAAGCATTTTATTATTAAAAGTAGAAAAAATTTCAAAAACTAAAAGTTGTTTTTAATATTTTTTCTACTAAAAATTTGATTAAATGATACAATATTTAATTAATGTATGTCAACCAGCTTTTTGATGTTTTATTTTCAATTACTGTAGTATGGTATATAATTTACCTTTATTGAAAAATCTTATCAATTTCGGAGAAAAAATTTTAATTATGCTTGTATTTTGTTTCAAGTCTTTTTATTAAAAGCTGTGCTACAATACCTGTAAATATACCGGATATAATACCGGATATAAATAAAAGTGGAAAATAGAAAACTATACGCCAAGTACCTGTTAATATAATAGCAACAATAATCTGACCCAAGTTATGACCAATAGCACCAAAGGCACTTATTACCCAAAGTTTGTCCTTCTTTAAAAATAAAGAGAAAAGGGACATAACAGCAAAACTGAAAATACCACCGGCTATGCTGTATAAAAAGGAAGTCATTTGACCGGCAAATATACTGCTTATAACTATACGAAGTATAAGAACCGTAAAGGCATCTTTTTTGTTGTAGAGTAGTATTATTACAAGAGTAATAATGTTTGAAAGTCCCATTTTTATCCCTGGTATAGGAGTAAGAGGTGGAAGTTGTAATTCCAAAACAAATATTATTATTGCTATAGTCAAAAGAACTGATAATTGAGTTAATCTTCTGACATTATAGCTTGTTGAATTATTTGTTTCCTGCGATTGCATCAAAGTCACTCTCCTTATCCACTATTGTAATTGATAATCTGTGAGGTAAACACACTATAGGGATTACACCGTCAGAAATATAGCCAGTATTTACACATATTTTATCAGCACAGTCAGCATCAATAATGGCAATTTTCCCTTGTTCTACTCTTATTGTATTGCTGTGTCCGTCACTTGTTTTTATTTCAAATTCGTAAGGGTCTGTTACAGCGTTTAAGTCTATTTCTTTTATTATTTTACCGTTTTGGCGAATAACAGCATTTTTATGTTCTCCACCCAAATTGTTCATTACTATCCATACTGTAGCTGAAACAATGCAAAGAACAGCAAAAATAATAATCCATTTTAAATTATCTTTCATATATAATCAATCCTTATTGTTAGCATTGACTAACATTCTATCATTACTAAAAATCAATGTCAATATTTATGGTTATATTTACGGTTATAATTAAATAAAAAAATATTGACAAGAAAGTTCAAGTGATGTAGACTTAGTTAGCAAAAACTAATTAAGTTATAATAAGCTAATTATGTAAGGAGAATTGTATATGCGTTTAGGTTTAACAGAGTTAATATTTATTTTCGGCATTATTTTAATCGTATTTGGTCCTACAAAGTTACCTACATTAGGTAAGTCTATGGGCGAGGCTATTAAAAATTTCAAAGATGGACTTAATAAAGTTGAAGTAAAAGATGAAAACACAAATGAAACAAAATAATGATGGAGTAATGCCAATTACTTCCCATTTATTGGAACTGAGAAAAAGGCTTGTAGTTATATTTCTTACGGTGTTGGTATTTTCGTTTATTTCCTTTTTGTTTTCAGAGGATTTAATAAAAAATCTTATGTCATTGTCAAAGGGTTATAAATTTATATATAATACACCGGAGGCATTAATAATTCAAAGTCTTAAACTTGCTATAATGTCAGGAATTGTACTGTCTAGTCCAGTTATATTTTTTAATATTTGGATGTTTGTTTCTCCAGCTCTTAAAGTTACTGAAAGAGTAGTAATAACTATTATTTTTACATTGGGAGTGGTTTTATTTTTAATGGGTTGTATCTTTGCCTATTACATAATAATTCCCTTTGTGCTTAAATTCTTTGTTGAGTCAAACTCTATATCAGAACTTCAAGCCTATGTTACTTTGGAGGGGTACATATCCATAATTGTAAGTTTCTTTATAGCCTTTGGACTTGTGTTTGAATTGCCAGTAGTTTTGCTTTGCCTTGATATAGCAGGAATAGCAAGACGAAAAACTTTTGTAAATATGAGAAAATTTGCAATAGTTATCATCTGTATCGTGTCAGGTATTATTACACCACCAGATGTATTTTCTCTTATTGTTACAGCAATTCCAATGGTTATTTTATTTGAATTAAGTCTGTTTATAATGTACTTATATGAGAAAATAACGAAAAAGAACTAGAAAACACCTGTACTGAATTTGTTTCCAGTACAGGTGTTTTTCTATCTCTTTGTATAATAAGTGTGTAAATATTTGTGGGCAGTATTTGAACAAGGTAGAGTAAGATACTTTTCGTATATAGCTTTAAGGCTTGAATTTTCGTGACATTTTCTAATTTTGTTACTTCTGTCACTTTCGTAAAGTCCTTTACTTCTCAATGCTGTATTGCCACTGTATAAAGGTGTACCGCCACCACCTACACAGCCACCAGGACAAGCCATAATTTCAATAAATGTATATGGACTTGTACCATTTTTGACTTCATCTAATATTTTTTCAGCATTTTTAATACCATTTACAACACAGGCTTTTATAGTTTTATCTTTTATTTTGATTTCAGTATGCTTTATACCGTCACTACCTCGTAATTGCTTAAACTCAACATCTGTAAGTATTTCTCCGGTCATAAGTTCGTACATACTTCTTATGGCAGCCTCTGTAACACCACCACTTGCACCGAATATTCTACCAGCACCAGATGTATTTCCGAATAATGAATCGTATTCGCTATCTTGAAGTTTTGTAAGGTTTATGCCTTTTGACCTTAAAAGTTTTGCGTATTCTCTTACAGTAAGAACAGCATCTACATCACGACCACCCTCTGTATACATTTCAGGTCTTAAAGCCTCGTGCTTTTTAGCTGTACAAGGCATAACAGCTATGTGATATATGTTATCCTTTCCAAGATAATTTTTAATAAGTGCACCTAACATTTGCTGAGGGGATTTACAACTTGAAATATTGTCAAAAAGGCTAGGGTAGTTAAGCTCAGCATAGTTTATCCAACCTGGGCAACAAGATGTAATCATAGGGAGAACGCCACCAGTTTTAATTCTGGTTATAAGTTCAGTTACTTCCTCCATTATTGTAATGTCAGCACCAAAATCTGTTCTAAAAACATAGTCCCCAAGCATTTTAGCTGATGTAGCAATTTTGCCGGAAACATTTTCTCCGGATAAAAGCCCAAATTCTTCGCCTAATATGTTTTGTGAAGACGGTGCAAACTGCCAAACTATTGTTTTTCCGCTGTTTAAAGCTGTTGTTACCTTTTGGAGGGCGTCGTTTTCAGCAATAGCACCAGTAGGACAGACCTTGCTACATTGACCACAGCCAATACATTTTGTCTGGCTCAAATCGTACCCACCAATAGTATCAGAGTAAGTTTTGCCATTTTCAGTTTTTAATTCTAATATGTTTATGGCTTGAGTATTTTTACAGACATCAACACATTGACCACAGCCAATACACTTTGAAATATCTCTTATTATGGCATTACTTGAAGTATCAGCAATATTAGAAACAGTAGATTCGCTGTCTACAATAGTATCGCCAAATACATTCTTACCAAAAGCCCATAGAGATGCAAAGCCAGCAGCATTAATAGCTCCCAACTTCAGAAACTCTCGCCTTGATATATTTTTACTCATACATTACCTCCGTTAGAAAACTAGCATAATTCCATAGTTTGCCTATGCTAACTTAGTACATTTTAACTATTCTTAATACCTATGTCAATAATGCTTAATCAACAAAACTTCTCAATTAGTCGTGTTGACATAATAAATGTATTATACTATACTCTAGTGTGGTTACTGTTAGATAACTAGGTTAGTAGAACCTAACCTTAATTCAAAAGTAGTTTGTTTAATATGGTATTCTGTTATTTTTTAATAGATGTTTTATATTAAAAAACTAAATATAGTATATTTTAAAAGGAGGAATATTAAATGCTGTTTAAAAATAAAAAAATGAGCAGAATAGTTGCTTTATTATTAACAGCAGCCTTGAGTTTTTCCGCTAATTCATTTGTTTTTGCTGGAGAAAATTCAAGTTCAGTTCTTTTAGGCGATGTTAATGGAGATGGCAAGGTAAATTCAGATGATGCGTCATTAGCACTTAGTTATGTACTTAAACCTAATGAAGTACAGGGCTTTAATCCTGATGTAGCAGATGTAAATGGAAATGCTGTTATTGACTCTGTAGATGTTGCTTTAATTTTACAAAAGGCTTTAGATTCTAGTTTTAAGTTCCCTATTGAAGATGTGCCTACAGTAACAAATGTTACAAACTGGAAGGAATTTAAGACAGCTGCCGCGACTGCAAAGGAAGGCGATACTATAAGTCTTTCAAATGATATTTCAGCAGACGGTTCAGCAATATTTGATGTAGACGGTGTATCAGGTGCAACACTTGTAGTAAAAGAAAAGAATGTAACAATTCTTGGTAACGGACATACTGTAAAGTCAGACGGTACTAATACATTTACATTTGACTTTGACGGTGAAGCAAATGAAACAGCTGGTACTTCAGGTGCAAAGGGTGTTAATGTAAAGGACCTTACTATTGATGGTGCAAGCTTTAAGCATAAAATCGGTGGTGGTATGTTCCTTGAAGCCGATGCAGATGTTACACTTACAAATGTAACAATGAAGAATTGTAATGCAGGAGCTACATCAGCATTCAATGGTGGTGGCGCAGTTTATGTAAACTACCACAGAGGAGAAACTCCAACACTTACAGCTGTTAATTCAACTTTCGAAAACAATAGCGTAGGCGACGGTACAACTGGTCGTGGTGGTGCAATTTACGGTTCTACAGGTAATGTAGTATTAGAAAATTGTACTTTCAAGGGCAACAAGGCAGGCTACGGTGGTGCAGTTGCTATGGACGGTAAGCATGGAAATTCAGGCGAAGAAGTAAATGGTTCACTTTCAGTAACTAATTGTACATTTATTGACAATGACGGAGTCAACGGTGGCGATGATATTTATGTATTTGAAGGTACATCAGCAGGTAAGAAGGGTAAGGCTATTACTTCAAATATTGATGTTAAAAATATCTCTGGTACTTTTAGTGGCGAAACTACTGATGATTTCAAGGATTATGATGTTGTTTATTCAAGATATTATGCAGATACATATGTTGGAGATAAGACAAAGACAGCACCAAAATTTGACGGTGTAACTGTTCACGATATTACATTCCCAACACAGGATAGAGATACTCTTGAAGTTCCTACTACTACAACAGAAACAACAACTACTACAACTACTACAACTGAGAGTACAACAGAAACAACTACTACAACAACTACTACAGAAACAACAACTGAATCTACTACAGAATCTACAGAGGCAACAACTGCTGTATATAAGGGTAGTGAAACAGTTGATGTATATGGTTATGATGTTAAGGTAGCTGTAGCAGTAGACGGAAATGGCAAGATTATTTCTGTATTAGACGACAACACAGATACACAGGATATGTTTAATGAAATGTTCTATAGCAAGGCTATAGCTATGTTTAAGAATTTCATAGGCAAGACAGCTAGTGAACTTGATGATGTAGATGGTGTATCAACAGCAACATATTCTTCAAATGCCATAAGGGGAGCTGTTAAGAATGCTCTTAGCTCTATACCAGCATCATTAGACATTTCTTCTAGCTTTGTATCAGGTGGTGCTGTAAATGCAAATAGTAGCTTTGCTGAAGTTGCATTAAAGAGTAGTAATGATAGTGCCAATATATTCTATACAACAGACGGCACAGAACCTAATGAAAATTCAAACAAGTATGACGGTAGCATAAAATTAACTGCTGCTGATATAACTTCATCATCAAAAAAAGTGGTGGACTGATTACTTTAAAGGCAATAGCTGTAAAGGATAATGCAAAATCTTCTGTTTTGGAGCAAAAAGTAATTTTTGCTGATGAATTAGACGGAAAATATGAAGACGGTACATATGGCAGTCCTTTGAGAAGTTATGTAGGAAAGGATACAGTTTCAGTAACAGTATCTGACGGATTAATAAGGGCTATAAATGTAAAGCCTGTTTCAGGAGAAGCAGACCAAGACCTTATTGACGAATTGCTTATTAACCAATGTAGAGATATTAACTATAGTAGTCAAAATCAAGACTATGTAAATAGAATTTACGAAGTCTTGTATGGTCATTTTGAAAATAATAGTTCAGAGCCTACAATTCCAGAAATAAGCTATACAAAAAACAATGACATAATAACAGTTACCATTACAGGAAGTAATGTGTATTACTCTGTTGATGGCTCAACACCATCAATATTGTATACAAAACCTGTAGTTATAAACACTTCTGATTATAATGATGTGGATAAAATCAGAGTGCGTGCTGTAGCTGTTGACGGTAATCAGTCCTCCGAAGAAAAACAGTTGGATATTTATACAAATACCAATGATATATTAAATTCAATAAGTTTTTACCAGAAAGCTTTTGAATAAAAGGCATTAAAAAAATCACTCCGAATAAAATAGTTTCGGGGTGATTTTTTATGTTACAAAAATTAAAAAAAGTAGTAAAAAAGTTGCTAAACAATAAGAAAGTTCCAGTTGTTACACTTGGAATAGTAGCACTTTTAATTTTAACTGCCGGACTCTTTACACCAATGACACAACCAACAACTGCATCGAAGAAAAAATTGCCTATATACTGCGTGGATACACAGGGTAAAAAACAGGTTTCTATATCCTTTGATGCTGCTTGGGGAGCAGGTAAGTGGGGAAGATGTTTACTACCATATGAAATTACACTACTCTCAAACAGTTCAACCCGTTCGCTTATGTCTTTTTTTGTTTTACTACCATATGAAATTACACTACTCTCAAACAGCTACTTCACTATTCTTAGAAAAATTAGGGTTTTACTACCATATGAAATTACACTACTCTCAAACTTACTAACTTCTTCTGATTTGCCTTGCTCAGTTTTACTACCATATGAAATTACACTACTCTCAAACAGCATATCAGTACAATCAAATAAATACGATGTTTTACTACCATATGAAATTACACTACTCTCAAACCTGTTGAAATTTCACCAAATTTTTGAACAGGTTTTACTACCATATGAAATTACACTACTCTCAAACTGTATACGGTTTAATTATCTGCATTTTCTTCGTTTTACTACCATATGAAATTACACTACTCTCAAACCATATTGGTGGAAAGTGCTTTGCTGTGGGTGTTTTACTACCATATGAAATTACACTACTCTCAAACAATAACAGCACCCATTTTCATACCATCATTGTTTTACTACCATATGAAATTACACTACTCTCAAACAAGTAATGTAGCTGTAAAATCATAATCTGAGTTTTACTACCATATGAAATTACACTACTCTCAAACTTACACTCTTAACGCAATCAAAATTTAAAAGTTTTACTACCATATGAAATTACACTACTCTCAAACCACTTGTAATACTATCAAGATATGCTATTCGTTTTACTACCATATGAAATTACACTACTCTCAAACCATCGGAAAATCTTCAATTTCAACATATTTGTTTTACTACCATATGAAATTACACTACTCTCAAACAATAAATTTGTTTATAGTAAATATGTTAGTGTTTTACTACCATATGAAATTACACTACTCTCAAACAAAAGAATAATTTTATAAAAAAAGTACAAAAGTTTTACTACCATATGAAATTACACTACTCTCAAACCTTTACAAATCAGTATCTTTTCCCAGTCAAGTTTTACTACCATATGAAATTACACTACTCTCAAACATATTGTCCTCTCGTAGCTCTAAGCCATTAGGTTTTACTACCATATGAAATTACACTACTCTCAAACCTCAAATTATAAAAATAGGGGAGAATATTTAATGCCACTACTTGCATTGTAATTCATATGGTAGGTATAAAAACTACTTTTTTAAACTAACTTCACAGTAATCTTTGTCAATAAGATATACTTGAGAGAATATGTTGATATTTTCTGGTTGTTTATCTTCAATAAGAATAATAAAAATTTTCTCGTAATGACAAAATTCATATAGCTTTTCTATTTCATATTCAGTTAAATAAGATAGAAGATTGACAAAGACAAAACATTTAGTTTTTACGAATTCACTGTGAATTTTAATATAATCTATAATACGTTCTAAAGTATCCAAGTTATCATCTTTAAATTTAATGTTTATGAATTTAAGTAGTGATAAAATATCAAAATCGTTAATCCAGTCTAAATTAAAATCGACAATATTTTGAAGACTATTTGCGTATGCACACATTATATTATATATTTCATTATTTTGCAATAATAGTTCAGTAGAACTTATTTCTTTTTTTAGAAAATCATACAGTTTATTAAGTGCTTTTCTATTATTTAGTGATAAATTAAAAATATCAATAATACATTCAATTTCTCCAATATCAATGATATTGCTATTTTCTGAAAATATAATAGGGCTTTCTCCACTTTCTATGTTTGTGTCACAAATAATATTTCTAAAAGCTTTTGGATTTTCTACTATTAAAAGAAATTTATCATTTTCATTTAGTTCAATAATAAATTGATAATCTATATGTGCAATTTTCATAATATAACCAACCTTTCATCTGTATCTAATACATTTACTTTATATTCACCAGTTATTATTTCCATTTTTGAAAATTGTTTTTCTGTTAAAGTAATAATTTGAACAATGCCTTCAGGTGGTTTATTATTTTTTATTCCATTCACAATAGAGTTTACTACTGTAGAGTTTAAAGCCAATTTACTGTAAACAGACTCCTGCATCATAATAAATCCATTTTTTATTAAATATTTTCTAAAATTTGCATAATCCTTTCGATTTGCAGGTGTTATTGTAGGTAAATCGAAAAATACCATTATTCTCATAAATCTATAACTCATCTTTATAAAATTTAATTAAGGATACATCTTGTTGATTAATTGCATCAAACACACTTTTACAGTAAATTTTAATTGCATTATTTACATAATTAATTTTACCATCAATAATTACTTCTTTGTTAAGGATATTTAGTAATTCCATTTTTTCATTGTGATTAAATATTTCAGGTTTTAAATTATATACTATTTTGTCAACTAAAGTTCTAAAAGGTTCCATAAGGTCAGAACTTAAATTAAAATGGTTAAACATATTATCATGAAATAATCCTAATTGTGTTATGTATCCATTAGCAACAATTTCTCTGTTAAATGTGCTTAATAGTATACCGTATCCATAGTTTAAAGCTGCATTTGTAGGGGTATCTGATGTTCTTGTAAAATCCATTCCAAATAGTGCGTTAAAATATACCTTTGCAGAGTGCCCCTCTCTGTTTGTTGTATCTCCAATTTCAATTTGAGATAAATATTCATCTAACATAAAATATTCTTTTTTATTGAAGTATTTAAGAATATTTCTTTGATTTCTTATTTTTTCTGATACAATTTCAGTCCAAATAAGTTCTTTAATTTCATCGTTCCAGCGAATTTGGTTTCTTATTTTTGCACTTGAATCGTGACAACCATAATAAGAAACCAATTCAGAGGAAGGATTTCTTTTTTCATCACAAAAAATAACTTTAATTTTTCTTTTAATAAGCTCATTTAGTAAAGCTGCAGTAATAGAAACAGCAGTATTTTCAATAAGTAATATAGAAATTTCACTTAAATGAATTTTAGTTATTTCTTCTTGACGGACAACTAAATAATCTAATTTGTAATCTAGCTTTGCACTACTTGAAATTACTATAGTACGCCAACTCATATTTTGTTTAGGTCAACAGTATATTCATATATGCCTGTTGGTGATTGATGAACAAGTTTTACATTTTTTGCGGTAATATTTTTTGCTATTTGTATTATACCTACAGTTTTCTTTAAATTAATAGAAACTAGATTTGCAGAGGTTAGAGGTTTACATTGGAATAAGTGTAATATTTCACTTAATACTATACATTGTTCTTTTACAGTAAGCTCTATAAATATATCTCTTGCGTTTATTAATTTTTCTACAGGATTTGCAGGTCGTTTACTATATATACCTGTAGTTAATTTTTGAATAAAAATATCATATAACTTTATATTTTCTTTAGCAGAAAGTTTCATATAAGGAGTTACTTCTAACTTGTTTTTGTTAATGTTATTTTCATTTACAAATTTCATTAATTTTTTTAAATATATCCCCATATCTGCCTCTAAAATGAGCTGTCCTGCTCCCTGTAATTTTAATTGGAGACCAGTTGAACCTTTTAAATGCATAGGAAAACCATCAACAATAAGTAGGGAATTTTTCTTTATACATTTGAGAATTATTTTAGGTTCTTTTAATTTATGAACTTCTTTGCAATAATTAAGTAAGAATTCTTCGTTTTTGCTAAATTCTTTTTCTCTATAAAGTGGCATAGTTTCAATAGTTCTTATATAATTACCTTTTTTATCTTTAGATTCAACTAGCATAAAATAGGAAGGGGTAATACTGTTGTATCCACCGTATTTCCAAACTTCTTTACCTTTTTTTAGAGGAACAAGAGTTGTTTGCTTACTTTTATCACCAGTAGCTTTTAAAGGATTTTGGCCAAAAAGTTCACCTTTATTTGTCATTGCATACCTTGTATATAATATATCATTTTTACCTAAATATTTATTTACTGTCTTTTGAGTTCCTTCGTTACCAACAACCCAAATGTTTTCGTTATTTACAGTTAAATTAAAATCATACATTCTATTAAGACTGTATTTTACATTTCTATTATTTTTCAACCACATTAAAGGGTTGTTAGTAAACTTAGAACTGTAAACATTACCTACAACAATATTCAAATAAGCATCTTTAGCATGGTGATAGTCATTTAATTCTCTTACTTTTACACCATTTTCACAGTCTTTACGGTGCCTAAAATCTGATACATTTTTAGCTTTAACATATATTATTTCTGTATTTGGATATATTCTCTTAAAAATAGATGCCATAACCTTTGTAGATTGTCTTGTTTCTACAAGTTGTCTATTGATAAAGCCTGCAAGTTCCTCATCTGTAAGAGGAGTTGTTCTAGTAAGGCGATGGTATTTCTTTTCAGAAATAAATTTTCTATCAAAAAGAAGTTTCCAAAAAGTTCGCATGTTATTCTGTATTGTAGGAGAAATTATATCATCACTTTTTTCAGAATTAATTGATTTATATACCAGTACTAGATTGTCTAAGCTATCATCTTTAGTTTTAGATTGAGGATATATATGGTCTCTATCCCATATATTTGTATTACTTAACTGTGACAAATCTATATGATTACCACTATACATACAACAACCCATTTGTGTATAGTATAGATATAATCTTATGTTCTTGAAATCGCTTTCGTCTTTTGAATATATTTCATCATACATTCCTTTAGCACACTCATCAGAAATATTTTTATATAAGTCCAATAATTTTTGTTTTCGTGATGTAGTTCTTACTTTTTCTTCTTCTCCTCTTGCCATTTCAACAAAAATCTTTCTAGGCTTAGAACCCATTACTTTTTGTATTTCTTCTACAATTTGTATAGTTTGCCATACACTTCGTTTTATAGAAGGGGAAGCAACAATGTTCTTTACGATGCTGTCATAGGAAATTTCATTTGGATTAATAAAATATCCAGAATTAATTTTCTCACATTCTTCTGTAAAAGTATAATTTTGGCTAAGAAGTTGCATAAGATTGTTTTGTGTGTTTCTTAGACCTTTAATTATGGTCATAGTTTCTCCAGTTTCACGGTCAGCACCTCTAAGCTCTGATAAAAATGCCTTTGATAGTCTTCCCCAACCTTTAAATTTTAATTTTGTAATTTTCTTGATTTGTTCGGGATTTAACTGCTCACTACAATTCTTTTGTAAAACTCTTTTAAGAAGTTTTGAATCATCACCGTAAAGAGTTATCCACAATATGATTTTTTCAGCTAAATTATAGATTTGAAGCTTGTCTATATTATCTCCAAAAATATAATTTTTTAAATCAATATATGAGGATAAAGAAGATTTAAAATTACCATCAAAACCTGATAGGTCATCTTTTTTCAGATTGTATCCGTTGGAATTTAAATGGCTTAAAAGTTTTTTACATGTAACTTGTTTATTATTTTTAAATAAACTATTAAAAATATCCTGTTTTAATTCTACTGAAATTTTTTCTCCATTTATTCTTATATTGTTTATTTCATTTAAAACCGTATATTCTGAATAGAGTAGTGAATATTTAGGGAGTACAGTTTCGTTGTTTAAATATGTACATTGATTGGTCATTCGAGTAATAAACTCAGCAGCTGTTTTATCAATATCAACTTTTTGTTCAAAATTCCAAGGTCTAATTGTGCCATCTTCTTTTCTTATCATCCAAGCATTTTCGCCTTTAGAAGTGTTTAATGGACCGACATAATATGGTATTCTAAATTCAAATAAATCAATAATTTTTTCAGAAGTAGTTTTGTTACATTCAGTATCTATTTCCTTTAAGAAAGGGAGATAATTTTCAGCATTTTTTAATATAGATTCTAACTCTATTTTATTAGCTTGATATGGAATTACACCATTATTTTTATTTATTTGCAAAGGTAAGAAAGAGTTATTTTCTATTTCTGATAAAATATATTGTACATCTTTATCATTGCTTATTTCTTCAGCAGTATTTTTATTAATAATATTTTTTATTGTTTTATAAAATTCTTCTGGTTTATCGCTACATTTTTTTACAGAATATTTTTTACCACCAGATTTATACATACCTATGTAAGAACAGTAATTATTTTCTTTATTTGAGGCAAATATATCGGTATATTTTTGTGGAAAATATTTTTTTATAACGGATTTTAATATCTTTAAATCTTTGCTATGTTTATTATAGGTGTTTACTTTAGCGATACTTAAATAAAGTCTACCATTATACTCCCCACCTGAAAGAATATCAGATAATATTACCCAATTGTATATGATGTTAAAAATATCAATAATTAAAGTCTTTTCTTGTATTTCACTATTTAATACTTCTCGAGTTTCTTCATAATTGCTGTCAGCAAAGCTGATTTTATTATGTTCGTTTTCTTTGAAAGACTCATCTTCGAAAATAATACTTAAATCTGCTTTTAATCCAGAAATTAGCTTAAAAATATTATCTAATTTTTTATCTGAGCTTGGTATACTGCAAAGTTCTTTTAGTTTTTTGCATTTTTGAGTTCCTTTAAAAGTTCTATCTTTTAATATGTTTTCAAATTCTGAGATAGATGGACATTCTAAATTAATTTCCAGCTCGTCCAATAAGCAGTTTTTAAATTCATTAAATGTATTTTCAAATGATGTTACGGATTCTATATTACCATTAAAGAGAAAGTGACCTCTGTTTTTCATAATATGATGAATAGCAAGGTATACCAATCGAGCATCATGCTTTTCTTTATTTTTTATTAAATCAGCTCTTAAATGATAAATAGTTTTATAGTTATTATGATAATTTCTATCATTAAAATTTTTATCATTAAATAGAGAATATATTTGTTTTTCCTCTTTATCTTCTGACCATAAACTACTATCTCTAAGTCTTATAAAAAAGTTTGGGTCTAATTTACAAATTTCTTTGCAAAACAATTCTTGAAGTAAGTTTATTCTTTGTTTTTTTCTCTCATTTCTTCTTCGTAAAGCACGAAAAGTACGCCTTTCCTGTGCAGTATTAGCTCCGTCAAATAGTCGTATACCCCATAGAGATTTGCCTTTTTTCCTTATAACATTGTATTGGTTATCAGTTACTGCCCAACCTACAGAGTCTGTACCAGCATCAATTCCTAAATAATAATTTCCGACTTCCATATAAAAACCTCCTACATTTTATACTTGACAAAATAATTAAATTGTTATACACTATAGGTGTCTCAAATGTTTACTACCATATGAGATTACACTACAAAGTTCAAATAAAAATTTATTCTAATTCTTTTGTTGCATTGTGCAAAATTTAATATTTATTTGAATAAAGGGAAACAGTATATTCTGTTTCTTTTTTTATTTTATCATAGATTGAATATATATTCAATGATATACTAATATTTACTTTATTAATGATTTTTTATAAAAAGCAAAAATGGAATTATACTAACATTTTTACTTCTAATATGTCTATATATTATTAATCTCCTAACCCTTTAAACCTAACCACCACCTCAACACTTTTTTCACTACCTATCTCAGACACATATATTCTATCAACCAGATTGACAAGCAATTCTCTATTTATTTCAGTGATTTCCTTATGTTTTAGGATATTTTCAAGCCAAACATTATAATCATTATATTGATTTTTTTTTATTTGTTCTTCTATATTTGAAATTTGTTTTTTTAGTGTTTCTATTTCTTTTTTATTTTCTATATTAAATTCTTTAAAATCTTCTGTATTAATAATATTTTCTGAAAGGTATTTTAGCATAGTTTTTCTTTTATTGTAGCAAAGGTATAGTTTTTTATTTATGTTATTTATAGTATTTTTTTGTTTGTTTTCCTCCTCTTTTAGGCTATTATTTCTTATATACTCACAGGTTTCGCTGTCTAAGGCTTGTTTCATAAATTTATTTATTTCTTTTATCAAAATTTCGTCTAGTTCTGATTCTTTTATAGAGTGAATAGTACAATTTTGCTTTCCAAATTTTGAATATGTACTACATTTAAAAGTTATATATCTACTACCGTTTTTCTTAGGTTTGCTTAGAAATTTATTCATAGCTCTACCACATTCTTTACAAAACAAAAGTCCTGTATATTTTGACAGATTTTCAGTTGTTTCAATATGAACTCTTTTTGTTTTAAGCATATTTTGAACTATATTAAAAGTTTCATTGTCTATGATAGGTTGGTGTGCATTTTCAAAAACATACCATTTATTTTTTGGTACTTGTATTTTTTTATGAATGTTGTAGGCTTTTATTTCTGTTTTATGCTGTACCATTGAGCCGGTATATACAGGGTTAGAAAGTATTTTATGTATAGTAGAATAGGTCCAATAGTTGGTTTTTGTCAGCTTATTTGAGTTTACATAATTTAATTTTTGCACTTCTCTTTTATACATAGTGGGATTTAGAATACCTTCGTTATTTAAGGTTTTAGCAATAGTAAGTTTGCCAGCACCAGACAAGTACATATTAAAAATTCTCTTTACGATTTGTGAGGCGTATTCATCAATAACAAGTTGATTTTTGTTTTCTGGAGATTTATTGTAGCCATAAGGAGCATATGAGCCTATGAAATCTCCTTTTTTCATTTTTGCACTTTGTGCAGAGCGTACTTTTTTGGAAATATCAGCACAGTAGTAATCATTTAATAACAGTTTAAAAGATGTACTTAAACCGTCACTTTTACACGAATCAAAGCTATCAAAGTTATCTGTAATTGCAATAAAGCGTATATTTTTTACTACAAACTCTTTTTTTATAAGGTTTAGGGTTTCTATTTGTTCCCTGCCAATTCGAGATAAGTCCTTTACAATTATGGCATTGATTTTATTGTTGTTAATATCAGACATCATTTCTGTAAAAGCAGCTCTGTCATAGGTCATACCGGAAATACCGTCATCAATATAGATTTTAACTAATTCAAATTCATTTTTGTGTTCATTTATGTAGCTTTCTATTATTAACCTTTGATTGTCAATACTTTCGGACTGCTGATTTAAGTCATCGTGAGAAATTCGGCAGTACATAGCCGTTTTAAATTTATACATTTTTTTACACTCTTTCAATAAAAACTAATTAATATTTTCGTATTTTGCTTTTACAGCATTAAGCAAACAATCTTTAAATTCCTTTTTTTCATATGTAATCTTAACTACAATATTCTTCTTGTTTTTGCTCACAAAATCTACCACCTTTTATAGTAAATAAATCTTATGTTAAAGAATATTAATAAGTGGCTTGTCAATATGCGTTATTAAGTGGGAGATAATATAAAAAATCTAAACTTGCATAGCTATATTAAAAACTTGATTTTTTGTTTTCGTTGGAATATAATAATTACAATGGATTTTAGGGTATTAAAGTAATGTATAAATATCAAATTGAAAATGATATGTATTACATCTTTATATGGGTATAATATTTATTTTTTGTACAAATTAATAAATTACAGTTTGTATTGTTTATGTTGTAAAAATAGGGGTACAGATGAAAAAGTTTTATTGCCTTTTGGCGTAATAACTATTTTATTTTGTTTCCTCTATTTATTTATGTTAATAATCAGATTGATATATTGAAAATATGTTAATTAAGGAGGAAGAATGATGAATGTTTTAGTTTGCGGTGGTGCCGGTTATATAGGTAGTCATACAGTTTATGAATTGATTGAAAGAGGCCATTCAGTAGTAGTAGTAGATAGCCTTATTAAAGGTCATAAAGCTGCAGTTCATAATGATGCTAAGTTTTACTTAGGGGATATACGAGATGAAGATTTTATGGACAAAGTATTTAAAGAAAATAATATTGATGCTGTTATAGATTTTGCAGCTTTTTCACTTGTAGGAGAAAGCGTTAATGAACCTTTTAAGTATTATGAAAATAATGTATATGGTACATTAAAACTCTTGGAAGCTATGGAAAGAGCAGGGGTTAAGAAAATAGTATTTTCATCTACAGCAGCCACTTATGGCGAACCGGAAAACGATATTATTGTTGAAAGTGATAAAACAAATCCAACTAATCCTTACGGGGAAACAAAGCTTACTGTAGAAAAAATGTTAAAGTGGGCAGATAATGCCTATGGAATAAAATTTGTTGCTTTGAGATACTTTAACGCAGCTGGTGCCCATATAAGTGGAAAAATAGGAGAGGACCATAGCCCTGAAACACATCTTATTCCTATTATTTTACAGACAGCTTTAGGACAGAGAGAAAAAATGTTTATTTTTGGCGATGATTATGATACACCAGATGGAACTTGTGTAAGAGATTATATTCATGTTACAGACCTTGCAGATGCCCATATTAAGGCTCTTGAGAAACTTTTCAAGACAAATGAAAGCGGTATCTATAACTTAGGTAACGGAAAAGGCTTTTCTGTTAAGGAAGTTATTGAAAAGGCTAAAAAAGTTACAGGTAAAGATTTTAAAGTGGAAATTGAAGCAAGAAGAAGTGGCGACCCATCTACGCTTATTGCTTCATCTGAAAAAGCTATAAAAGAGTTAGGTTGGAAACCTAAATTTAATACACTTGATAAAATAATTGAAACTGCTTGGAATTGGCACAAAGACCATAAGAATGGCTATAAAGATTAAAATATTTGAGGGAATAGTTATTATAAGTTTTTAGTAAATGTGTTTTTGGTTGATGAGCCATTAAATACAGGTGCTGTTATGAAATATTGTCAAAAATTGAAGAATTGTATATACAGTAAATAATGTTTTTATTAATAAATATTAGAATTTTTAACCCTCTTTCTCCATCTACCTGCTCCTTGGGGAGCAGAAGACACAGATACTTTGCTAGACATATTGAAGAAAAATGATGTCAAAGCCAGTTTCTTTTTATGTGGGTACTGGATAGACAAATATCCGGAGGAAGTAAAGAAAATATACAATGACGGTCACGACATTGGAAACCACAGCAACACGCATCCTCATGGTTCAAAATTATCCCTAGAGGAGAATAAGGAGAATATACAGGGGTGTCACGAGAAGATTAAAAACTTGTTAGGTATAGATGCCAACCTGTATAGACCACCTTTTGGAGAGTACAATGATACTGTACTAGATGCAGCAAAGGCGTGTGGATACTATGCTATACAGTGGGATGTAGACAGTATTGACTGGAAGGAACTAGGTGTTCAGGCTGAAATTGACAAGGTGTTAAATCACAAGCATTTAGGAAATGGTTCAATAATTCTTTTCCATAATGATGCAAAGTACACGCCGGAGTGTTTAGACACTATTATTAAGGGGCTTAAAGAAAAAGGCTTTGAGATAGTGCCTATAAGCCAGTTAATACATAAGGATAATTATTATATGGATGTTGAGGGACGACAGATTTTAAATAACTAAATTGTTTTTATAGACTTAGGTTTTTGCCTAAGTCTATTTTAGTATGAATAAAAGATAAATTCGATGGCGTGTAAACAAAGAAAACTTTTTAAAACATATTGACTTGGAGTTAGGTTCAAGAAGTATAATGATGTTGAAAAGTAGGTTTAGAATTTAAAATGTAACAGTATAAATGTTTTTTATTGAGGTATAATTTTTTGGATTAAATTTAATGGAAACAAGTGGAAAGAATTTAGAGTTATCTAAACAGAGAAAACCTCCTTTGCTTTTGAAAGGAGGTTTTAAATAGTGAATCGGAAAGATAAATCCGATGGTTTGTTTATCAAGCCACAAATTAACAAAGTTAATTTGTTCTGAATAGTGAATCGGAAAGATAA
>OGYV01000953.1_pt1 | contig 23073 bp, 21 predicted proteins | sample 1576651 | NCBI WGS metagenome assembly OGYV01 (sample SAMEA3541570, study PRJEB24748) | human gut metagenome | biome: human gut; feature: human-associated habitat; material: faeces | place: China | collected 2012
TGCCCTTAAACGCCAGCACCTCTACCTTCAGCAGCTCGCCGCCGACACTGGTCCATGCCAGGCCATTGGCAACGCCGACACTTGATTTCAGGCTGATATCATCATCAAGGTAAATAACCGGTCCCAGATATTTTTCCAGATTCTTTTCTGTTACCTGAGCGCCCTTACTCTTGCCCTTGACGATTTTGAACGCAACCTTACGGCAAATGCCTGCCAGCTTACGCTCCAGGTTACGCACGCCTGCTTCCCTGGTATAGTCGTGAATTACACGGCGGATAGCCTTTTCGCTGACGCTTACCTTATATTTTTCCAAGCCGTTCAGCTTAAGCTCCTTCGGCAAAAGATGCAATTGAGCAATCTTAACCTTTTCTTCATCAGTATAGCTGCTCAGCTGGATAATCTCCAGACGGTCCAGCAGAGCCGGCGGAATAGTATCTACGGCATTAGCTGTTACAATCCAGAATACATGCGACAAATCAAACGGGAATTCAATAAAGTGGTCACTGAAGCTGTTGTTCTGCTCCGGATCAAGCACCTCCAACAGCGCTGAAGCCGGATCACCGCGAAAATCAGAAGCCATTTTATCAATCTCGTCCAACAGGAATACCGGGTTCATGCAGCCGCAAGCCTGCATACCGTGAATAATGCGTCCCGGCATAGAACCGATATAGGTACGGCGATGACCGCGGATTTCCGCTTCATCACGCACACCGCCCAAAGAAACGCGGGTAAATTTACGCTTAATAGCCTTGGCAATACTGCTTGCCAAACTGGTCTTGCCTACGCCTGGAGGTCCTACCAGACACAGAATAGGTCCGCGTGTGCTTTTGGACAATGCACGTACTGCCAGATACTCCAGAATGCGCTCCTTAACCTTCTTCAGTCCGTAGTGGTCATTATCAAGAACAGCCTGAGCCTTATCCAGGTCAAAATTATCCTTGGTAAATTTGCCCCAAGGCAATGCCAGCAAAGAATCAATATAGGTGCGGATTACCGCTCCCTCCGGCGTCATCGACGGCATTTTCGCCAGACGTCCCAGCTCCTTATTGATTTTTTCCGCAACGTTTTGCGGCATTTCCAGCTTGGACATCTGCTCCTTGTAGTCAGCGATTTCTGCCTGCACGTCTTCGTTTTCGCCAAGCTCCTTGCTAATAGCCTTAATCTGTTCACGCAGATAATATTCCTTCTGATTCTGCTCCACCTGCTGGTGTACCTGCTCGGAAATATTTTTGGCTACATCGGCAATTTCCTGCTCACGCACCAGAATCTCGTATAATTTACGCAGACGCAGCTTCAGCGGCGCCATTTCCAGCAGCTCTTCCTTTTCGGTCAAAGACAGCGGCAGATAGCCGACAATAATATCAGGCACCTTGCTTAAATCAGTACGAGATTTAAGCGACTGCACCGTATCGGGATTAACCTTTTTCGTAAGCAGTACCCATTGCTCAAAGGCATCCAGCAGCAGACGGCGCAGGCCTTCTGCTTCGGCATCGACCGCATCGTCAGCAGGCACTACTTCTACCTCACCGACAAAGAAATCCTGCTCATTCTCATGAACCTCTACCGCATTCAGCACATGTACGCGCTCCAGGCCTTCTACCAGCAAGCGCACAGCACCGTTAGGCAGCTGCAGCCTTTGCTTGATATTAGCCAGAACCCCCCATTCATATAAATCATCGGCAGCAACATTTTCCTGCTCAGGCTGTTTTTGCCCAACCAGAATAATTTGCTTGTCCGTACCTTCGGCTGCGTCAATAGCAGCTATAGATTTTTCTCGGCCGACATCCAGATTGGCAATCATGCCCGGAAAAATCAAGACGCCCCTCAAAGCAAGAAGGGGCTTTGTAATTATCAAATTAGCCATATAATCCCTCCTTAAGCTCCCAAAACAAGAGAGAAATTTATCGGCAGTACGCACACAGGCATACTTGCCATAGCGATAAAATAAGGGAGAAGGTATAATAATCCTTCCCCCTTAGATATTTTGTTATTTTGTAAGCATTTGCGGCTCGCAATGCTGGCGTATAGTAGCTTCAGTAACAATGCACTTTGTTACATCATCACGGGAAGGAACATCATACATTACGTTACGCATGGTAGATTCAATAATAGATCTCAGGCCACGCGCTCCGGCATTACGTTTCAATGCTTCCTCAGCAATAGCAGTAAGAGCACCCGGTTCAAACTCCAGCTCCACGCCATCCATTTCCAGGAAACGCTGGTATTGCTTAACCAAAGCATTACGCGGCTCAGTCAGTATTTGTACCAGGGCAGCCTCATCCAACGGATTGAGTGTTACTACTACCGGCATACGTCCTGCAAATTCCGGAATAATACCGAACTTCATGATATCCTCAGGCAATACCTTGGCAAATACAGCCTCGTTATCAACCTCTTCCTTACGGCGGATATCAGCACCAAAGCCCAGGTTTTTCTTACCTACGCGGGCATTGATGATATGCTCCAGTCCAGCAAAGGCACCACCGCAGATAAACAGGATATTGGTTGTATCAATATTGATAAACTCCTGATGCGGATGCTTACGTCCTCCCTTAGGCGGAACGCTGGCAACAGTACCTTCAAGGATTTTCAGCAGAGCCTGCTGAACACCTTCACCGGAAACATCACGGGTAATGGAAACGTTTTCGGATTTACGGGCAATTTTATCAATCTCGTCGATATAGATAATGCCGCGTTGAGCAGCTTCAATGTCATAATCGGCATTGCTGATAAGCTTGAGCAGAATGTTTTCAACATCCTCGCCTACATAGCCTGCTTCCGTTAAGGTAGTAGCATCAGCAATAGCAAAGGGAACCTGCAGAATCTTTGCCAGAGTCTGGGCGAGCAGTGTTTTGCCGCTACCGGTAGGACCGAGCATCAGAATATTGGATTTCTGCAGCTCCAGGTCGCGCTTGGACTCCGGATTCTGGATTTCGTAGTTGATTCTCTTGTAATGATTATATACTGCTACGGACAAGGTTTTTTTAGCCTCATCCTGACCAATAACATACTCATCTAAGATTGCCTTGATTTCCTGAGGCTTCGGCAGATCAGCTACATTCGCCAACTGCTCGGCAGCATCGCTTTCTTTTTCCTCGTCAAGCATGGATTTGCAGAAGTCGACACACTCATCGCAGATAAATACTCCACGACCGGAAATCAATCTTTTTACCTGACCTTCACGCTTGCCGCAAAAGGAACAGCATGGTTTTCCATCATGTCCTTCATCAAAATTCATATTTTAAATCTCCTTATAGTATATCTTACTCTGCAGATTTACTACGGGAAACAACCTCATCAATCAGGCCATATTCCTTAGCTTCTTTACTTGTCAGATAATGATCGCGCTCGGTATCGGCAGCAATTTTTTCCACTGTCTGACCGGTATGCTTTGCCAGAACCTGGTTCATTTCTTCACGGATACGCAGAATTTCACGGGCATGGATTTCAATCTCCGTTGCCTGGCCCTGTGCACCGCCCAAGGGCTGATGAATCATAACACGGGAATACGGCAATGCAAAACGTTTGCCCGGCGCGCCTGCTGCCAGGAGCACGGATGCCATGCTGGCAGCCATGCCCATGCAGATAGTAGAAACGTCAGGCTTAATATACTGCATCGTATCATAAATAGCCATACCGGCGCTTACGCTGCCGCCGGGGCTGTTAATATACAGATGGATGTCTTTGTCCGGATCCTCAGACTCCAGAAACAATAACTGAGCAATGACAACATTTGCCATATTGTCATCAATCGGACCGGTAACGAAAACAATCCTATCCTTCAAAAGACGTGAATAAATATCATAGGAACGTTCTCCACGACTAGATTGTTCAACAACGATAGGCACATAATTCATTTTGTCACACTCCTTTACTGTAAGTATAACCTAAAATTATTTTGCGCTGTCGATAACAACGTGTGCAGCTTTGCGGCGCAGAATGTTAGCCAGCAGCAAGCCCATGGTGCCGTTGCCTTTGATGATTTTCTTAACTTCTTCAGGAGAAGCGCCGTGTTGTGCGGAAATAGCAGCGATTTCTGCATCAACGTCAGCCATGTCAACCTGAATGTCTTCAGCTTTAGCGATAGCGTCCAGAACCAGATCGGTCTTAACGTTTTCTTCAGCAACCGGGCGTTGGTTTTCACGGATTTTAGCCATGTCCAGACCGGTGTATTGCATGTACATATCCAGGCTCATTTTACGGCTTTCCAGGCTCATTTTCATTTCTTCAACCATTTGGCTGATTTTGTCTTCGATCATGATTTCCGGAACGCTGAATTTAGCGTTAGCTACAGCCAGGTCAATCAGTTCATGCTCGTATTCAGCTTTAGCGTTAGCTTCAGCAGCTTTTTGCATACGCTCTTTGTAGTTAGCACGCAGATCTTCTACAGTTTTGAATTCGGTCTTGGAAGCAACATATTCGTCGTTCAGTTCCGGCAGCTCTTTGCGTTTTACGTCTTGGATGTTTACTTTGAAGATAGCTTCTTTGCCAGCCAGGTCTTTAACAAAGTAATCTTCCGGAAAGGTTACTTCTACGTCAGTGGAATCGCCTTTAGACAGGCCAACCAGCTGATCTTCGAAGCCGGGGATGAAGGAGTTGGAACCAACTTCCAGAGGATAGCCTTTGCCTTCACCGCCGCTGAACGGTTCGCCGTCAACAGTACCTGCAAAGTCGATGATAGCGAAGTCACCTTTTTCAATTACAGCGCCTTCTTCAGCAACTACCATTTTAGCGTCGCGGCCCATCATGTCTTTAATTTGAGCGTCAACCTGCTCGTCGGTTACTTCAACTTCTTTTTTCTCTACATGCAGACCTTTGTATTCGCCCAGTTCCGGTTCCGGTTTCAGGGTTACTTTAATGGTCAGTTCCATATCTTTGCCTTCTTCGAAGGTAGATTCTTCAACTTTAGGATCGGATACAGGGATCAGCTTTTCCTGATTCAGAGCTTCGCTGTATGCTTTGTTAGCAACGATTTCAAAAGCTTCTTGTTTTACAGCTTCTTTGCCATAGTGCATTTCAATGATAGCACGCGGAGCTTTGCCTTTACGGAAGCCAGGGATATTTGCCTGGTCAGCAATTTTTTGTACAGCCTTTTTATAGCCTGCGTTTACCTCAGCAGCCGGAGCGGTAATTTTTAAAGTTGCCTCATTTTCTACTCTTTCAACAGTAACGTTCATTAATAAAATCCTCCCTTAAATTTATGTGGGTAAAAAATAATATAATCGGATTAAACTGTCAGCTTTCCTTAGCGAAAATGTGCTGACACAAATCGCTCATAATATCATATCACAATGCTCGCTTCTTGACAATACCAAAAAACCCGACAGAAGCAATCTGTCGGGCAAATTTTTAAGTGGAGCGGAAAACGAGATTCGAACTCGCGACCCCCTCCTTGGCAAGGAGGTGCTCTACCACTGAGCTATTTCCGCGTCGTGTGCATCAGCAACGAATATAAGTATAAGACATCAGGCGACTTTTGTCAACACCTTTTTTGAAAAAAGTTGAGATTTTTTTCAAGTTTTTTTCTCAGCCCTATCCTAACCCATTACAACGCGCCAAATCATCATAGACAAGCGCCGCCAGACGCTGCGTTAATTCCTGGTTTTCCGCACAAAGCTTCGTCTGTGACAGCAATGCTTCCAGCTTAGCCTTGTTGCACATCATGCAGCAGCAAGGCATAATGATTTCGCTGGCCATATAGGCAGCGGCGCGCAAAGACATTTCATCCTGCAGCAGGCTGCCGCTTGCTGCCTTGGATGCGAAAACCGCAAGGCGCATATCCAGCGCCCGCGCCAGCTGTTTTTCTAAAACACCGGCCATAGCTTAACGCATGTTTTCGATAAAGTCTTCAAAGGTGTTAATCAATACAGTGTGACCGGTAACCTTCAAATCGCGCAGATAAGTGCCGTAGGATTCATAAACCTCGTCACTCAGCTCCATTTTCAGGCCTTCCTTAACATATTCATCCATCATTTTCAGAATGAAACGGTTAACTTCATTGGTACCGGGCTTAACATTCAAAGGAATAATGCGGCTTTCAGCCTCATATTTTTCTACAACAACCTTCCAGCCACCGGGAACAGGCGGCAGACGGGTTGCTTTAATGAAATAATTATCAGGAGAAAAGCCTACATAACCATCCATTTTATTATATAATTTTGCTTTTTGTACAGGGAAACCATTTTTATTGCCCCATTTAACGATTTCTTCGCAAACTTCATTATTATGGATTACGCTCGGAAAAGTTGCTTCCGCTAAGATTTCAGACATACTGATACCTCCTCATGGTTTATAGTCATATTTTACTCTAACTTGCAGATTATTTCAACAAAAAAGCATGTATACAATAAGTCTCAAACTTTTAAAAAACCGGCATCAAGCTGATGCCGGTTCAAAAGCAATTCTTTTAAATTTGTCCCAAAGCCTTCAAAATGCACTGAGCGATAATCGCGCTGGCAATATAGGTGCCTACAAAGACAACGATTGCCAGAATAACAATGCGCCAGCCGGTCTTGGCAAAGGCATCAAGGTCCTTGCCTATGGATACACCGGCATAAGCCAGAATCGGGGTACATAAGGCCACAAAGCCGACATTTTTTACATAGCCGTTGATAATATCACTGCCGGGAACGCCGGGGATAGTCAGAATACAGCCCAGTGTTACAACCCATGCCGCAGCCGGAATACCTCCGGGAATATATTTTGACAACAGCATGCCGACAAAAGCAATAACCGCCAAAATCAGCAGGCCGGGAATAGACTGGATAATATCAGCCTTGGTTCCCAATACGTTGGAGAACAAGCTCATGAAGGTTACAATAGCCAAAATGATAATTGTATCTTTAATTTTCATTATGCTTCCTCTCCTTTCTTATCAGCTTCTGGCAGTACGCCATATTTTATCTTATAGAATCTCTTATAGAGCCATTCGGTCATCGGCAAGCCCAGCCATACGGACATATACAAACCGTCAAGACCGGAAAGCATATTACTTGCTGCGCCGAATGCTGCCAGCTGATCAGCCATATCAGGATACATAGCAACCAAAGAGCCCACTGCAGCCGTCATCATGCTGGCAGAGCCTACGCCGGAGGCCATAGCCAATGCATACGGGTGAATCGGCAGTACGGAAGCAGCAACGCTGGCCATCAGGCCGAAGAAAATAGTACCGAAAACAGTACCGGCAATATAAACGCCCATAACGCCGCGGCCTTCACTGCTGTCCAGACCAAACTTTTCGCCGATAAGCGCAACGTTCGGCTCACGTGCGATAGAATGCGCAGCACCGATGGTTTCACGCTTCAGGCCCAGGTAAACAGCAACAGGTACGCCTAAAAGCACAGTACCGAGGTTACCGAACTCCTGCAGAATCAGCGCCGGAGAAGCTGCCAGAATCTTCGGCAGGGTAGGACCTACCAGCGTACCGTAGCGTGCCATCAAAAGCATCAGCGTTACGCCGACCAGACTGCTAGCATCCAGCATTTCCTTTCTGCCGGACAGGTTCAAAAATTTAGGTGTTGTCAAAATACCCAAAAGCAGAGCGTACAGCATCGGCAACAATACGATACGACCGATACCGAACTTCAGGGTATGAGTGCCGATCAGCTCGGAAACAATGATCAGCGCCAGAATTATGGCATGTAATTTAATGTTCTTCATTACATTCCCTCCCACAAATTATTTCTATTTTACTTATTAAAATAGCTCTCCAATTTCGCAATATACTCTTCCTTGGTCAGAATCGGCTTGAAGTCAGCCAGGATAGCCTTAGCCTCTTTCGCATCATCATACAGCAAATCTATCAGCATCATGGCAAAGGCTTTAGCCGGCAACAGCACAGCAGCATTAAAATCTACCATATGGAAGTCAGGTGTATGCAGCAGGCCGTCCGTACCACCGATAAACGGATGGATAACAGGCATCAGGTGTGATACGTCACCCATATCGGTAGATGCGCTGAAATGACCGGCATCCTTTATCTCTACATCCGGATAAGCAATTTTCGCATTTGCTGCAAACAGTTCATTCATGCGCTTGTTGCAGCTCAGCGGGAACATGCCCGGCAGTGTTTCGATAACGGTCTGTGCGCCGACAGCATCGCCGCCAGCCTTAAGTGCTGCGTCAACGCGCGTATGTGTGGAATCAATAGCATCCATGGTTTTTGCACGCACATACAGCTCCAGGCGTACATCATCAGGCACAGAATTTACAAAGTCACCGCCCTTAGTAATAATCGGGTGCACACGCACTACGTCCTGCTCGCGGAAGGTTTCACGCAAAGCGTTGATACCCATAAGTCCCAGACAAGCAGCATTCAGCGCGTTGACACCTTCATGCGGAGCGTCGGCTGCATGGGCTGTTTTGCCGATATAGCGAACAGTTTTACCTACAAAGCCGTTGCTGCTTTCGCCGATAGAAACCGTAGGCTTCGGCATATTTTTATCAGCATGCATCTGCATAGCCATATCAATATCATCAAAAGCGCCTTCATAAATCAGCTCGCCCTTGCCGCTCATAAAATGCAGCTTGCCAGACTCCACTAATTTTTTGCGGTACGCAATTTCGATATATTCCTCAGCAGGAACACCGAAGAACACCACATCACCGGCCAGCTCCGGTAAAACACCGGATTTTACAATACCGCAGGCAGCTGCCAGCATGGTGGAGATCTGCAGGTTATGGCCACAGGCATGCGCAGCGCCTGTTGCCGGGTCCGCCTTCGGACTTGTAGGGCAGCCTACTGCATCAAGCTCGCCTAAAACGGCTGCTGTCGGTCCGGGCTTGCCGCCTTTCGCACGTCCCTTAACACCATTGATTGCCAAGCCGGTCTGCGGCTCCAAGCCCAGGTCACGCATAAATTCCGCAACCTTGGCAGCGGTTTTGACTTCCTTGAAGCCTAATTCCGGTTCATCGTTGATGCTGGCACAAATTGCCTTTATCTTGTCCGCATATGCGTCAATTGCCGCACATGCCTTTTCTTTTAAAATTTCTTTTGTCATTTCAGTGCGCCTCCAACGTACCTGTCTATTTGACACGTACATTAATAAAAAAATTTAAGTATTTGACTCAATTATATCATACTTATAGGTAAAGTCAAATAAGAATATCCGCTAAAAAAATTATTACCTTATAATGTGCAATTTGATGCAATATTAGCTATTTTTCAGAATTTTGTCCACTAAATATATGCTCTAAAATGTTTACTCCCTACTTTTTTTGCTAAGTTTTACAGTTTTTCTGTTTACCTTTTACCGACATCTGTGCTAAAATATAAAAATGGTATTTGTCGGCAGAAAGAATCCGACTTAAAACAGTTGACTGCTGACAACTACAGCACATGTTGATATAATATAAGGAAAGGAGTCTTGACATGTTTGCTCAGATGAAAAAAGATATTGATGCCATTATGCTGCGCGACCCGGCCGCAAAAACAAGACTGGAGGCCGCACTGTGTTATCCCGGGCTACATGCCATCTGGCTCCATCGTATAGCGCATCACTTTTATCTGAAAGGCTGGGTAGTATTCCCACGCCTGCTTAATACATTTTCCCGTTTTCTTACCGGTATTGACATCCATCCCGGTGCTACACTGGGCCCCGGTCTTTTCATTGACCATGGCATGGGACTTGTTATCGGCGAAACCGCTGAGCTTGGCAGCAATGTTACGCTCTATCAGGGAGTTACCCTTGGCGGTACCGGCAAGGAAAAAGGTAAGCGCCATCCCACCATCGGCAACAATGTTGTTGTTTCCAGCGGTGCGAAGGTACTCGGTTCCTTCAAGGTAGGCGACAATTCCAAAATTGGCAGCGGCAGCGTAGTTCTTAAAGAGGTTCCGCCCAATTCCGTCGTTGTTGGTGTACCCGGACGTGTTGTAACACGCAACGGTGTACGTATTGCCTCCAACAATGATGCCGAAAGCATGATTGACCTGAACCATGATAAACTGCCTGATCCGGTAGCAGATTATGAAGAGCTGCTCGCCAAGCACATGGAAGAAATTAACGGCCGCCTCAAGGAACTGGAAAATCTTATTTATGACACTCAAGGTAAGCATTCTGACTAAAAAGAGGTAGAAAAATGAGCAGAACAATGACCACAGCAGAAGCCATTCAGGAAGCACGCCGCTGCCTGAATTGTGCGCGCCCTACGTGCCGCACCGGCTGTCCGATTGAAAACAATATTCCCGGCTTTATCCGTGCCTTAAGCGAAGGTAATATCGGTATGGCTTACGAAATTATTTCCGAACGCAGCAATCTGCCCGCTATCTGCGGACGTGTCTGCCCGCATGAGCGTCAGTGCGAAGCACATTGTGTGCTGACAAAAAAGAAATGCGGTATCGAAATCGGCAGTCTGGAAATGTTCATTGCCGACTTTGCCCACAACAATGATTTAAAGTCTACGCAACCTTCAAGCAAGCTGCGCGGTAAGGTTGCCGTAATCGGCTCCGGCCCGGCAGGTCTTACTGTAGCAGGCGATTTGGCCAAAATGGATTTCGATGTTACTATTTTCGAAGCACAAAGCGAGCCCGGCGGCGTACTGCTTTTCGGCATTCCGGAATTCCGTCTGCAAAAGGATGTTGTCCGCCGTGAAATCAGCGAGCTGCAACATATCGGTGTGGAAATCCGCACCAAGCAGCTTGCCGGCGTAGATTTTACCGTAGATGACCTTTTTGCCCAAGGCTATGATGCAATTTTCATGGGCACAGGTACCTCTCTGCCGCGCACGTTGGATATCCCCGGCAAAGAGCTGTCCGGTATTTTGACCGCAACCTACTTCCTGCGTATGGTGGTACTGGCTGACGGAGGCAAGCTGGATGCCAGCGAAACACTGCTGCACACCGGTGACAACGTTATCGTTGTCGGCGCAGGCAACGTGGCTATGGATGCGGCCCGCACCTCTATCCGCCGCGGCGCAAAAAATGTTACCATCGTCTACCACAAAACGGAAGCTGAAATTTCTGCTTTTCCATCCGAATATGAAGCCGCTGTTGCCGAAGGTGTACAGTTCCGCTTCCTGAAGCAGCCTATCGCCTACTTCAACAAAAAGCAGATGCGCGCTTTAAAAAACATCCGCCGTCAGGCTACGGCAGCGGACGAAACCGAATTAGCCGGCTTATTGCTGCAAAACATCACCAAAACCGAAACCGGTGAGTTTATCGCAGAAGGCGGTCAGGAGCTTATCCCCTGCGACTGCGTTATCCTCGCAGTAGGCCAGAAACCCGCAGCACGTATTGTTTCTTCCACTAAAGGTATTCAGGTTGATAAACAGGGCTTTGTTATCACCCGTGACCGTCCCTACGGCATGACTACCCGCGCCGGCGTTTTCAGCAGCGGTGATGTGGTACATGGTCCTGCTACCGTCGTTTTGGCAATGAAAGAATCTAAGAAGGTAGCTGCAGGCATTGCGCAATATGTTGATGCTAAAAAGCTGCTGGAAGACTGCACTATGGATTCCACTACTCTGTAATAAGCATTTTTGCATACAAAAAAAACCGTCATTTCCCCAATAGTCTGAGGAAATGACGGTTTTATTTCTTTTATTCGCTATATTTTCTATACGCGGTATGATTGGTGCAGCCGACAATGTTATTGATAGCAAAGCCATGCTTGAGCGCAGCAGTGACAAATTTCTTTGCCTGAAGTACCGCTTCCTTCATGCTAAGGACGTTTGCCAGGCCTGCGGTAATTGCTGCTGAGAAGGTGCAGCCTGCGCCATGGTTGTAGGAAGGATAAATTTTCGGCACAGCCATTTCTGTGAATTCCTTGCCATCGTAAAAAATATCAATTGCGGAATTGTCGCTCAGACGCTCTCCGCCCTTGATAACAACGCTCTTCGCACCGGCAGCAACAATCTTCTCTGCTGCTTCCTTAATCTGCTCTACGGTAGTAACCTCAGGCATATCTGCAAGATAAGCAGCTTCCACGGTATTCGGGGTAATAATATCGCAGCGCGGCATCAGCAGCTTTTTGATAGATTCTGCCGCATCCGGCACCAGAATCAGGTCACAGCCCTTGCAGACCATAACCGGATCAATAACAACGTTCTGCAAATTGTACTTATCAATCGTAGCTGCAACCAGTTCTACCAGCTCGGCACTGCCCAGCATACCGGTTTTCATCGCATTGATGCCAACGCCTTCAATCGCTGTCACCAGCTGCTTTTCTACCAAATCCAACGGCAACGGAAATACGCTGTGCTCCCAAGTAGTAGGATGCATAGTAACAATGCAGGTCAAGGCAGGCATACCATAAACGCCCAGCTCCTCCATAGTTTTAATATCCGCTTCCATACCGGCGCCGCCGCTTGTATCGCTGCCAGCAATTGTCAATGCTTTATTCATCAAGGTCATAAGACACACTCCTTCACTTTAATAATGTAATCATTATAACCTATCGACTGGCATCTGAATAAGCTCAATTTATGGATATTTAATATAGTCAGATAAAAAGCTTTGCAAACAAAACGCCCTAGAAACATAGCAACCTATTTATGTTTAGAATGTATAAGTATAGGTCACATGCACCATGCGCGGCAGGCAGTAATACTTGGTAGCGGAGCCCGGATTGCTTACGATATCATCCCTGTCGAAGATATTTTCCACGCCAAGCTCTACACTGCTGCTCTTATCGAACTTATAGCCGGCAATAAAGTTTACCGGCAGCAAATCGCCCCAGCCGCTGGCTCTGTCCGTAGTAAACATGCCTGTCAGCGCAGCATTGAACTTAGCATCATGGTATTTAATGCCGGCATTGTATTGCTCGCGTGCAAATTTACGCTCCCATACGCCTTTTTTATTTTTACCCATAGGATTGCAGAAATTAGCGCCCAGAGAATAGCTGTATTTGCTGCCGAAATCCTTCTCATAGGTCATTTCCAGACCTTTGTTTTTAAAGGACATATTACGTGTCACATACGGATTGGAGCTGGTTCCCTTGCCTTCGTACTCAATAGTATCCAAATCCATATAATACAAAGTAGCTTTGAACATGCTTGTATTAGATGTCTTTTTGTAACCGAACTCATAGGTCCAGCCTTCTTCAGGCTCCAGTAAAGGATTAGCCGCAAAGTTGGCACCACCACCGCCGTAAATCTGGGTAAATGTAGGCATCTTAAAAGATTTTGCCGCATTTGCATATAAGCTGCTGTTGTTATCCAGCTTCTTCAGCAAAGCAAACTGCGGAGTAAAAGCATTGTAACGCTTATTGGCCTCTACAACAGTTTCACGGGCACCTACTGTAGCAGTATAGCCTGCACCAAGATCCTTGGAAAGCTGTGCAAACACAGCATAATTCGTTCTGAATTCGTTAATCTTCGTACCCGGTTTAATATTTTTGGCTACGGTAATATCATTTTTATAGGAATCACGGGAAACCGTCGTACCAACAATAACATCACCGAATTTACCGGTAATCTGCTTTTGCAGATCAAGGCCTATGGTATCAAAGCGTAAATGATCGGACTTAGTCCATTTAGAGCCCGTAACATTGTAAGTCTGATTTCTGCGGTTGCTGCGGTTATAAAACAAATTGGCACTCACGCTGTCATCCTTATATTGTAAGCGTGAAAAATCATCAATATAGTGGTAATTCGCATCCTCGGTAAGCTTGCTCCAGGTTTTGTCATACTGATCATAGGAATACTTGCTGTCATTGTGCTGATGTGAAAAACTCCAATTATCATCAAACTGATAGCTCGCAGTAAATGACTTTTTATTTAAATCATTAATCTGCTTATAATTACTGCTGTATCCCTTCATCGGGTCACTCTGCTCCAGCGCTACTGCAAAGTTCAGCTTATTAGCATTCAATGTCAGTGCTGCCTTCTCCCTGCCGTATTCACCCTTAGTCAGAGATAAGGTGTTGGGCATTTTCTTTTTCGTGATGATATTAATAACACCGGTAGAAGCCTCGGAACCGTAAAGAGTAGAAGCAGCGCCCTTAACAATTTCTACGCGTGCAATAGATTCTACAGGAATGGAATCCAGATAATAGGTTTCATTGATGTTGGCAGGTACACCGTCAATCATTACCACAGTGCCTTTATTCGCACCGCGCATCAGGATTTTTGCGTTCATACCGCCAAGGGACTGGCTGCCGCCATAGGAATAGGTAGTTACGCCGCTTTGCAAACGCAAGGCATCAAAAAGATTAGAAGCACCGGTTTCCACAAGCTGCTTCTGGGAAACGGTTGTAACGGAAGCAGGTGTATCAACATCACGCTTGCTTTCACGCTGCGCGGTAACAACCATGGTATCAAGATTGTATGTCTGTAAATCATCGGCAAATGCCGGTACCGCAAAAGATATATTCGCAGCCAACAGCGTAGCCGTCAGGGAAATTACAGTATTTTTCTCATAAATATTCATCCTCTCATGTACATAAAACATCTAACAAATATAAATTTATAACACTTTTAAGGATGCTTGTCAATATGGTTTTCACGATGATGCAGGCTTTTCAAAAACAAAAAAGCTCTCAGATTTCTCCGAGAGCCGATTGCCATAGTTGGCGGAGTAAGTATAAAAATTGAAGTTATTTCTTCTTCACTTCATCCTGCTTGCCTTCGCTTAAAGCCAGCAGTTTCTGACCTGACAAAAGCGTTTGCTGTTTTTGCTGTATTTCCTTTAAGCTTGTCTCTCCACCTTGACTAAGCTCTAACGTTTGCTTCTGTACGCTCGCCAGCAGTTCCTTAGTCAGCATACCTGTTTGTTCTATAATGCTATTTTTACTTTTGATAAAGCCATTAATAACCTGTTGCTGACGTATCGCAATATTGTCCAACTGCTTCATGTAATACTCACTCTGCAATCTCATATCGTCTTCAATACGCTTTTGATACAGCTTATGCGCAGGTGAATCAATCTCATATTTTCCCAAGATTTCTAATAACGCTGGGAGTTTTTCCATATTGTACTCATCGTTATCTGCTTTTACTTTATCACCCAACTCATCATAAAATTTTTCAATATCCTTGACAATAGGCAATGAGCCTTTTTCGATAATTTCCATACGTGTTTCTGCAATTTCGGTCAGCTTGGACTGCATTCTGATGATCATCTCTGCTGTCGCAGCAAATCCCTTCACCTTGGCCTGCACAAGTGCTTCTTCACAATCGTAATGCGCCTGCAAAAACTCCATCTGCGCCTTATGCATAAGCTCCTGACGTTCGCGCTCCATGGTAGCTAATCTAATCTTTGTGTTCTGCTCAATCTCAGCTATCCTTACCTTATCCGGCTCATATACTGTTGAGCTTGTCGAGCGACTACCACCACTACTGGAACTGCCACCAAACAATCCTTTAAACCAGCCACCTATTTTACCAAAAATGCTCATATCATCAACCCCCTTATTTTGCAATAACCGTTCTACCTGATGGCTTCTAAACCTGCCCAAGGTACAAACATTGGCAAAGTGCTCACAATTATTAAAAATTACATTATAATCGCCATCACCAATGCAGCTACGTGCATAAGCAACTATCTGGTCCGGTGCATACAGGTCCTGAAATTCTTCATCAGTATATTCTTTTACCTCCAGCTCCCCGCCTTTGAGGAAAAAATTTAAATCTGAACTGATAACCCTGTTTTTCGATGAATCCATAATGCTATCATCATCTGTACCGGTAAAATGAATTACTTCATTGTATGAAACATAGATACCATGATGCGTATAAATACCATGCATACGTTTTACGCGTATATGGTCACCCATTACAGGATTCTTCTGCACCCAAATTTCTTCAGTAAATACTGCATCAGTTATCGGCAGCTGCGGAACAACGCTTTCCATAAACCATTACTTCCTTTGCTACTTAGCCAAATCCTTACGCATTTTGAAAATCAAAGAATTGTACGCCTTTTCACGCCTTGCCTTTTCTTCACTATATGCTTTAGCATCTGCAAGGTAAATATCATAATTCTTTTGTTTCAAAGCAGCAAACTCATCTAAGATGGTGTGCGATATTTTTTGTAAATCATTATTGGCAACAAACTTTAAAACTTCGTCAATTTGAATATCCAGCAGGCTATTTGCCCAATTCAAGATCCAGACTCTGTCTTCTGCATTCTTACAGTTGAAGATAATATCCTGCAGCTCTGACTGAAGCATCGCCACAAATTTGTAAAGACTGCTTTCTGTTTCAAACTTCTCCTGTAAATCGCCACCAGCCTGAAAAGCAAATTTCTGATAAATTCCTTTACGTTCTTCCTTGTAAAATTTATCAATCTGCTTTTTATACTCATCTAAAATATGAATAAGCTGTTCAGGGACAGATGTCTTGACTTCTTTATTCGTTGGCATGGAGCCGCACAAGCCACGTTCAATAACCGGCTGCATTTTTAATTCAATCGCATATCTTAACTGTTGCCAATCCTGGTACCAAGCGGACCATATTTCTTCTTCAATACCATCGTCCTCGCAGTCATGCTTCATATCCTCTTTATAGGTTGTTTTGAAAACTCTATAGCCTTCGGTCCAGTTTTCCCAGATATTAATAGCATTCATGACGAAGGTGTGATTTGCCTCAAAATATTCAATCTTGCGCAACGCATTTTTGATGATTTTGGCAGTATTTTCCGCCAGGAAAGCAAAGCTTGCTCTCTTTTTCTGCTCCAGCTCTGCCAATTCACGAAGAGAATTTTCACCCTCATCAATTTCATCAATTCTGTATTCCAAAGCATCGGCCTGCTTCTTCACAGCCAAAAGCTTTGTTTTAACGCTGTTCATTCCCAAAGAAAAGTTTTTTTGGAAGAAGTGTTGTCTGTCACACAGTAAGGTGTTTTCTGCTTCTGTAAGATTAGAATTAGCTTCATATTTTTTTGAAAGCTTAAGACTGATTAAATTGAAATCCTTGATTACCGACGCCTTTTGTTCTTCGTAATAATCTACTTTTTCCATGAGTTCCCTGCACCACTGCTGCACGGCCTGATAATACTTGATGAGAGAAGCATCAATAGCCTTGAGATCATATTTGGACAACAATGCTGTGTAATCAAAATCAGATGAAAGCAATGTGACCTTCTGCAGCCCCTTAATTTGCGTTTGCAGTTCTTGTAATTGCGCTAAAAGCTCGGGCTTTTCAAAGTATATTTGCTTATAAAGCTCCGTAATTGCTTCATCATTAAAAACAGGTAATAATTCATTTTGGGTGAACAGGTCTAAAGTAAATTGAAGGCGTTCTTTTTCTGTATAAACAGGATTTCCCGGTTTAACTTTTTCTTGATAATCCGAGTTTTGAATCAAATAATCAGAGCAGGGGAATAATGCTCCTTTATTTGTATCAGACCAACCAGTTGTAGCTCCACAATCATCCAAACTTTTTCCTGCTATACCTCCATTATATTCGCAAAGCCAATATCTCAAACCAAATAACCTACGTCCATTACTATTATCTCGATAAAAAGGTATCGTTCTATCCTCTACTGCTTGCCAAAGCTCATAACAAGTAGGCAATCTAAAGCCATCCATACCGAATGAATAATCAGCAATTAGATTATCAACCTCACTTGAATGATACCAATTCCCTTTAGCTTCTTCGGCATAAGTAAATGTATATAAGTTAGCCCAAATCAATCCTGAATTTTTATCAAAAAGAATGTTAGGTTTGTTTTTTATAAAATACCATCTCTGGTTCTTGATGGCCTCAAGAATTTTTTCGAAACCCGTTCCTGATAATTCTAATATCTCTGCATTTATATTTGCTAAATTCCCATCTAATACTGCTAATTTCGCAGCTATTTCCTGCCTTTGCGCAGAGTACTGTGCTTGCTCCAAATTTAATTTCTGTACTCTCTTGGCATTATTCTCATTTTCTATACCCTCACAGGATGCTTCTATTGCACGAATCTTTTTTAACAAGCCTTCTCTTTGCGCTGTTAATGATGCCAAATTACTCATAAAATTTTACCTCCTGATTTTTTACTAAACTCTTTTACAGAATACATATTTTGCGCTATTTTTATCAAGTTAAATCAAAAAAAGCCAACCGCCAATATGTGTCTCCTCAAGAAGCCCGCTCCACGCAGGTACATTCTTCAGCAAAACTCATAGCCAACGATTGACTTTTACATAAACCTTCCAACTCACGGAAACCAGCCCCTTAATTTGTATTTAGCTGCATAAGGCTAAATCTGCTAAGCATTTTCGATTAACTAATTTAATTATAACCTTTAATATTTTGTTCCGGCATAATTAGCGCCACCTTATTGCAACTGAGGTAAATTCCTTCTACTTATTATAGCATATTATCAATATAATAAAAACGAGAAATGCCGCACAAATTAACATAAGTGTATTTCGTGCGGCACTTCTTCTAACCCAACAACAAAGTAATGCTTATTTAATCCTATCAATTTTTATTTCAGCAGTGCTGCTTTTGAATTTGCAACTGCCTTACTCAGCAGGGCAACTTTTTTAGCTATTTCCTTTTGCACACGCTCTTTGTAATCCTTTAAGGCCGTATCAATGCTGTCGAAAACCTGAGAATCGTAATCCACATAATTTATAGCGTTCTTCAAATCTCCCATAAAATCTTCGCAAGCCTTATATACATCTTTATAACAGTATTTATCTTCGTATTTATCATTACCGAAGAAACTCGTGCCCGCATATACTTCCATATCATCATAATCCATATCGATCCGATAATCGCTACGTGAAGTATGCGGAATATCGTGAAGCTCTCTCATTACATCACTGCAGCCGCGGTCTTCAAACTCTTTGAGCCTTGCATTGATGATATCAACAAGCGTAGAATTCTTACTGCCGCCGGGGAAAACCTCAAATTCTTTAAAGTCTGCTGGCAGCATAATTCCGCCTGCAGCTGCCGCTCCGGCAAATTCCTGCAGCACATCTGCATATTGCTTGTTAATCTGCCCCCAGAAGCCACTTTCATCAAAGGTATAAAATCTTCTCAGCTTATCTTCCTTGTATTGCACAAAAACCTCAAGAATGAATTTCTTATACTGTGAATAGCAGATACGGTCAAATTCACTTTCCGCAGCACTCATAGCTCTGCTTTCGCTGGAATAATCATAACGATATTCTCCCTGCGGATAGAACAAGTCATACGGTAATCCTGTGCGTGCATCTCAACATCTTTTCGGGTAACATTCGGAACAGTAATCTTGGCTAAAGCGTTTTGCAGTTTTTCCGGCAGCTTGCTTAAGTCTGCGCCTGCGCCTTCCGCTATGCTTAAAGCTTGCACAGGGCAACCGGCAACAATTTCTTCAGCCTTCGCTAAAAAATCATCACTAAAATAGCCACCATTTACAGGCACAGCCTTGCCTTCTGCATCTTCCTGCAAAAGTTTTGTTTCTAATAAGCAGTTGCCACAAGCAATGCATTTTTCACTAACCACAAACTTTTTCATATTGATTCCTCCAAATCATAATTTTTTTATATCCTGCATACACTGACTGCCAATTGCCACCGCTTCCTTTGTTTCTTGCGTAACCTTTCCTTCGTCCGTAAGTACAGGAGCATCAATAATTTTTTTCAGTGTAACCGCCAGATTTATACAGCTGCAAAAGGCCTTGCGGTCGTTTTCTGTATAAGCAGCTCTATCCATGCCCTTAGCAGCAATAAGTTCATCTGAATATGTAATAGCTTGCATAAACAACCTGTTTAACCTCGGCAATAAATCAGACACCTTATTGCAAGAAGCTATCACACCGTCTAAAACAGCAGCTAAATTTTCAGCCTGACTATAGACAACACGCGAACTGCGCAGCTGCGCGCCAGCCATTTGCAGCTCCCTTTCAGAATCATTGATAAACGCATTGCCTAAGCCAAATATACCGAAGCCCTTTAAGATACTGACAGCAATTTCTTTATCTGTCATTGGTCTTACTGCTGTCTGCGCTACTGCATGGATAATCTGTATTTCTTCTGTGCTAAAGCTCTGCTGATTTAAAACTGCAAGCATCTTGTCATCACGAAAGTCAATTTTCATGAGCTTGCTATACACATCAACAAAATTCTGCATTGAAGTAATTAATATCGAACGCTTGCGGTTGGAAAGCTTCTTCATAGCATTATCTGCTGCCTGCTTCTTGGCTTCCACCAGCCTGTGGGCTTCCTGTTCCATAGCAAAAGCTTTAGCATAACGCTTTCTCGTCCTGCTATCTATCTGCATTGATTTTTCTGCGCCATAAAGGCCGCTGCCCAAAACTGCCCCAAGTACCAGTCCAATCATATCATCTGCCCCCTTCATAATGTCAACACCGCATCTTTATCGTCAAAAAAACTGTTAAACTCCTCCAGTGACTGAAAAGCACATTTTTGGTTAAACACCGCCAAAATATCATTCAGACCCTGGGTGATTGCTTTATCATCTACTGCGCAAACTCCCTGCATAACAAGCTCAAAGCCACCTTCAAAGGCCGCTGTCATATATGCATCTCTTGCTTTATTGTATTCATCAATCCGCTGCTTTTGCTGCGCTAAACTTTGCAATGCAGTATTAATAATATGCTTAAATTCCGCCTGACGTTTTTTATCCAACCTACGTTCCATCTGATATTTAGTGACCGCTCTGGTTATTTCTCCCACAACCAGGGAAGTAACCACTGCCGCTACCGGTCCGCCCAAGGCAAAAGCCATGTTCGCTGCCAATACACCTGCAGTACCGCAAACAATTTGCGCAGAGCATTCTTCGCCGCTGATATTGCCATCTAAATAGTTCGCCACAATGCCACCTATTTCTACAGCCATCGTCAGCTGCATAATCGGCAAATTTTTTCCTGCCAGCTTAGCAAAATCCTTTGCCCCGGCCTTTTTCGCTACTGCGACAACACCATCCTGTACTACCGAAATACCGGCAGCACTGCCAAAGCTCCGTACAGTATCCTTCCCAACATTTTTTACAGCCTGCTTAATGTCCTGTTCACCTTTCACCACGCCCACAAGATTGGTCAAGCTGGAAACTGTTGCAGTTACAAAGGCTGCTTCACTGCCGGCAGCAGTTGCCTTCTTTACCGATGGTGCAACTGCATCCAGCTTAGAACTGATAACTTTGCTGTTTTTTATTTCATTAACCGTATTTTCTATTTTATACTTAGTCGCCTGTGTTCGTATATGCGCCTCTGCCTTCACTTCTTCTTTCAGCATATTAACGCTCGTCACAGCATCCGGGCAGTCAACAGCTTTTTTATTTGTCTTGAAGATTTTCTTGCCAAATAAAGTCTCTGATACATCATTAATTTGCGCAGCGCCTGCTTCAGTATATTTTTTTGCTATATACTCGTGGTTATTCAGCGCACCCTTGGACTTGTTCAGCGAAGCATTGGTATTAGCAAGGTTTGCATCAGCATTAGCCATTGTTCTTATCTGCTCCGGCGTCAAATCAGAACCATAACGCCTGATTTGCTCATCTAACGGAACAATGTGGTCAACGTTTGATTGCTTTTCATTAATATGCTTATTAGCATTATAAAAAATTCTCTTACCCGTATATTCGTCAGTTATACTTTTTTTATTGCCAAAGGATCTGTTTTTATAGCTGTCAGCCGCATTGTTGCGTCTGTTAATATCATCTACCTGACTACGCTTTATCTTATCACTCATATGCCGCCTCCAAAATTTATTGAGAAGTATTTATTGCCGCTGCTATTAGTTCACTCATCGTAATCCCTAGCTTCTTGGCAATCTTCATTAAGGTTGAAAGCGATACGCATTTCGTATAGCCGCCGTTTTCAATACGCGATAAATATTGCGGTGTAATACCAACTTCGTCGGCAAGCTTCTCCTGTGTCATGCTCTTCAATTTCCTGTAAAAAACTATCTTGGCACCTATTTTCTTATATCTCGACGCAAACATTTAGCCCTCACTCCTTTTACCAATATATTATCGCATATTCTCGATTTCATATCTTTGCACAATTTTTTTACAACTTTACATATGGTTTAATTTCTTATGCTTTGCTTTTCGGAATGGGCAATGTGTTTACGTAATTATTATTTTCGCTATTTCTCACTCTTTCTCCTGCATAAGCCGTACAGGATCAACCCCCAAGGCCTGGGCCAGCAAAAATATAGACTCCATATTAAAGGGACCCTTGCCACATTCAATATCTGAAACGCGCGCCCTTGACATTTTGGCTTTCTCCGCCAGGTCGCTCTGTGTCAGACTCAATGCCCTGCGATAATACATAATGTTTAAGCCAATAATTTTATATTTTTCTTCAAACAAACTACCACTCCTTATCTCTCCCCTCTATTATGCACTAAAAAAGTACCTCTTGCTGTGCTTTAAATTTTATATATGTGGAATATATTTGACACCAGCTACGCAGGCTTACTTGACCACCGCCTACATTTAGTATAAGATGAAGCAAGAAACAATAATACCATTATAAAATTTCTTTTTTGTGATATTATAATGACGAAAAAGCAGATGCCGACAAAACATCAGCATCTGCTAGCAACATAAGATTTTAGATTTTTGCGAGGTTATACCTATGACGACAATGCAACGCGCCTTTCCGGCGCCAGTGATTCCCAAATTTTTCACCAATAATGTCTGCGTCAATTATCAGCTTCGCCGCTTTTTTAACGGTCAGGATGACTTTATCTGCGCCCAAAGTCCCTTTCATACGCAAACCATCGCTTCCCAAAGCGAGAAAGACGCATCAGCCCCTTCCCTGGCCATTGCCTTCGCCAATATTGACGAAAACGATAAAACGCAGGTGCTTGCCTTCTGCAATGCCTACGGCCTGCCCTATTCTTCGCAGCGCTGCCTTAGCAAACGTGCACACCTTGATGACGAAAATCACTCTATGCTCATCAACGATTTCAGCTTTATCGACGACACCCTGTATCTGGGAGATATACTTGCAGAAAAAGACTATGCTGCCAATGATGCCGAGGTTACCTTGAATTACACACTGTTCGAGGTAGACGAAATGGACATTATGAGCCTGCGCCTTTTTGCCCGCTGCGTCAAAATCGTCCGCAGCCTGCTTATTGTCCAAAGCTATCTCATCAGACATGAAGGGACGCAGGCAAGCGTTATCTATGCGCTGATAACGTATAATAAGTTGCGCAAATTCAATTCAAAAAGATAGACATAGAGACT
>OGYV01000968.1_pt1 | contig 22942 bp, 25 predicted proteins | sample 1576651 | NCBI WGS metagenome assembly OGYV01 (sample SAMEA3541570, study PRJEB24748) | human gut metagenome | biome: human gut; feature: human-associated habitat; material: faeces | place: China | collected 2012
GAGTAAAAATAACTGTTTCTCAATAAAAAGTTGCACAAGGATGAACCTTGGCGATAGCTTGTAAATCATAAGGTGTTTCTTGATAGACGATATTCAGCCAGTTGTGATAGAACAGATGGGCATAGCTGCACCACGTGAAGTATGGCCTCTTCGTATCATTATCATTCGGATAGTAGTTCTTGGGCACTGCAATGGGCAGGCCCTTTTTCTTATCCCGCAGGTATTCCTCTTCCAGGGTCCGCCGGTCGTACTCGAAGTGACCGAGGACGAAGAAACGGCGATGATCCGGCGTACCGATGATGTTGATACCGTTTTCGACGGACCGTGAGAGGATGTCGAGCTGCGGCGTATTATAGACTTGGATGTCGTTAATCGCCGTATGCCGCGACTGGGGGATGAAGTAACGGTCATCGAAGCCCCGCAAGAGGGGGTGGTGCTTCTGGGTCAGCTGATATTCAAAGATACCGAAGAGCTTGGCCGGCAGGAGACGCTTTTCGATGCCATAGTAGTAATACAGGGCTGCCTGGGCGCCCCAGCAGAAGTGGAGCGTCGAGAAGGCATGTGTCTTAGCCCATTCAAAGTATGTCTTCATTTCCGGCCAGTAGTCGACAGACTCGAAGGGAATCTGTTCGACTGGGGCGCCGGTGATGATAAGGCCGTCATAGTAATTGTCCTTGATTTCATCGAAGACGTAGTAGTTTTCTTCTAAATAAGACGGATCGGTGTGGGTGCTCTCATGAGTTTCTGTGTGGCAGAAGTCCACTTCGACCTGGAGCGGCGAATCACCGAGGAGGCGGAGAAGCTGCAGCTCTGTCGGTTTCTTCAAAGGCATCAGGTTGAGGATAAGGATACGCAAAGGCCGTATATCCTGATGGAGGGCCATTCCCTTATCGATGGTGAAGATACCTTCTTCGTGAAGTTTTTCCTTGGCGGAAAGACCGTCAGCAATTTTAATAGGCATAGTGCATTTCTCCTTATATTAGTTCTTAGATGGTTGCCAGTGCTTTTTCAACAGCAGCGAGGAGGTCTTCGATGTTTTCCAGGCCTACAGAGATACGGATCGTGCCCGGTGTGATACCGCAGGCGCGCTGTGCTTCTTCCGAAAGCTGCTGATGTGTCGTCGAAGCCGGATGAACGAGGAGGGACTTGGAGTCGCCGACGTTAGCCAGGTCGGAGAAGATGTCCGCATTGTCGATGAATTTACGGGCAGCTGCATAGCCGTCTTTCAATTCAAAGGAGAAAATCGAACCGGTTCCCTTGGGGAAGTATTTCTGAGCCAGTTTGTAGTACGGCGAAGACGGAAGGGACGGATAGTTGACCTTAGCGACTTTCGGATGATTTTCAAGGAAGTCTGCAATCTTCTGAGCATTAGCGACGTGGCGTTCGATACGCAGGGACAAGGATTCCAAGCCCTGGATGAGGAGCCATGCGTTGAACGGGCTGATGCATGCACCGAGGTCGCGGAGGGCTTTGGCGCGGATACGAGTTACGAAGCCAGCACCGGGAATATCCTTGGCGAAGTTAACGCCGTTGTAAGATTCGTCAGGCGAAGCAAATTCTTTGAAACGGCCGGAACCAGCCCAGTCGAATTTGCCGTTTTCAACGATCAGGCCGCCGAGAGTCGTGCCGTGGCCACCGATGAATTTCGTAGCCGAATGGACGACGACGTCAGCGCCGTGTTCGAGCGGACGGAAGAGGAACGGCGTAGCGAAGGTGTTGTCGACGATGACCGGAAGGCCGTTCTTGTGAGCAATTTCAGCGATGGCTTCGAAGTCCGGAATGTTGATGGCCGGGTTGCCAAGGCTTTCCAGGTAAATGGCTTTCGTTTTGTCGTTGATGTATTCAGCAAAGGACTGCGGGTCATCGGGATCGGCGAAGTGCGTCGTAATGCCGAGGTGTTTGAATGTTTCACTGAACAGTTCGACTGTGCCGCCGTACAGCGTCGGAGCAGCGATGATTTCGTCACCGGCACCGGCAAGGTTGATAATGGAGTACGCAATGGCCGATGCGCCGCTGGCCGTAGCCAAGCCAGCTGTGCCGCCTTCCAGGGCTGCAATACGTTTTTCCAAGACGTCCTGCGTCGGGTTGGTCAAACGGCTGTAGATGTAGCCAGCGTCTTTCAAAGCAAAGCGGTCTTCAGCCTGCTGGGTATCTTTGAAAACATAAGATGTCGTCTGATAAATAGGAACGGCGCGGGCACCCGTTGCCGGATCCGGTACCTGACCTGCATGCTGCTGTAATGTTTCAAATTTGTAGTTAGTGTTTTCGCTCATAATACATTTCCCCCTAATATTGTAAAATATATATAATGTAATATAAACTTGAAAGCCTTGTAACAAAAAAAGCTTCCGTCCCAAGTAAGGGACGGAAGCACCGTGATACCACCCAATTTCACCCATCCTTCACAAGATGAGCCTCTTCAGGTACGCAGGCAGATGAGCCTTCAATACCATAGTGCTGTAACGGGCACGCCCGGATGGCCTAACTGTTCGACCAATCTGCTCGGAGTCCATCTTCCACGATGACCCTTGCATTCCCTTTCACCAAATGGGAACTCTCTGTGCCAATTCCTATCGTGTACTCTTCTCTTCATTGCAACACTATCAAGTTGTTGACGTAAGTCTACCATCAAAAACGCACTTTGTCAAATGCTTTTTGCAAAAAATTTCAAGAAAACGGACGTTAAACGTTATATCATTCGGTAAAACACAACGAATTGTGGAACTGCGTCCTGCGACCGACGGAGCCATCAGCTCCAAAAAAATTCGATGAACGACCGAAGGGACTGCGTATGATAAGCCTATGCTTTCATGTACAGTCCTTTTTTTTCGGCTTATTAACAAATTTAACAGGCGCTGTTTTCATAGAACAGGGCCTGTTTTTTTGCCCTAAAACAAGTATAATCTTTGAAAAATATGAAAAGTCTCATAGCGCATTGTTGGCCTATACATGCGCTTTATGAGGCTTTTTTTCTTAGCTGGCCATGGCTGTGTAACGCGTTACCTATATAAGAAAAGAGGAGAGAAAAGAAGAGGAGAAGAGAGTATATTAGCGTGCCTATCGGTTACGTTCATTTGTCCAATAAGAAAAAAGTGAAAGTTCAGAAAACCTAAAGATACTGAGCCGTGAGACGGGAAAAAACTTATTCAAATAGACTGAATTTTTGGCATAAAAAAATAAATATAAAATTTTACTGAATCTTTTAAAGTCAAAAAATCTACTTCAAGAAAAAAAGAGGTGAACGATTGGCGTTTTTTTTGTCTTATATAAGTAGAGGGGTAATTCAAAAAGATAAACCCCAAGATGTAGAAAGAGGTGCTAGCAATGAAAAAACTTCAATGGCTGAAAACCAAGACCGGCTTATTTTCGGATCCGCGTATCTTATTCTTGATGAATCAGGCAAACGGTGATTCATACATCGTCCTTTGGTTCTTCTTGAAGGATATGGCCGGAACGATTAACGACAACGGGTATGTCTACGTATCTGGCCGGGAAGCCATGACAACGCAACTCATTGCTAAGTGCCTGCACCGTCGCCGGCCTTTCATCGAAAAAGGACTGGCCCTACTGGAAAAGCTAGAACTCATCGAACGTGACGAAAACGGACTCATCCGCATTGCCATCTGGGATGAATTACAGGATTTCCAACGCGACGAAAAACGGCGGGAACAGACGCGCGAACGGGTACAGCGCTATCGCGAGAGGCAGCGCCAGTCTCAGCCGGAAGATAACCCAATGGATGCGGCGCCTGTCGTGACGGAAACGATGAATCCGCCGGAAAAATCGGAAACATCCGACGGCAATCCCCCTGCGGCAGAAGAAGCGCCAGCCTATGATGGCGAACCCGTGACGACACCAAAAACGATGCGTGACTACGCTTCGGTCCAGAAATACCAGGAGATTTTCGGCCCCATGCAGGGCGAATTTGCTCAGGAACTCATTGATTTAGAGAAAATGTGGGGCAGCGAAGCAACCTGTATCGCTATCGAGCTGGCCCATGAAAATAACGTCAATAACATTCGGTATATTCAGGCCATTTTGAAGAACAGTAATGGCCGTCCCATGAAGGGAAAGAAGAAGGAGGATGAATTCCATGGCTATGCAAACTTTGCTGACTACGTTGCGGGCGTGCTACGGGGAGAACCAGAATACAAACCCGATCTTCATCGAAGCACTGAAAGAAAATCTACCCTCCGGCATGTCAGCGACCCAGGCTAAGACCTTGGCCCAGCGTATCGTTGCGACGCATAAATTTGCTCCATCTATCGCTGAAATCCTCGAAGAATGGCGACAGATGCGGCGCGATATGAACCGCCATGTCTACACGGCCCCCGTATTTATCGGGAAAATGAGCCCGGAAGCGGCTCAGAAAATACGGGAAGCCAAGCAGCGTATCCATGAAAATCAGTCTGCCGGTATCGGTCCGGTCAGCCCGGAACTCGTGCAGTTTGCCCGGCAGTTTTTCCCGGAAATCAGTGAAACAACGGTTCAGCGAAACAGGCTGGAAATCATGAACTGTAAAAGCGACCGGGAAAAAGAACTGGCCGGAAACAGTAAATTCAGGACCACCATGGCCATGACGGCCAAGGGAGATATAACCTTATTTATCCGAAAAATCATTTGAAAGGAGTACGCTATGAACCGGATACTACGATTTTTGAGGAACCTTGACAAGAGGAAATTGATCTTCATCTTGCAGAGAGCCAGTGCCATCCTGCTACCGATTAGGCCATATCCTGAATGTGGGCATACGCCACAATGTCCCTGCCCCATGGCTAAAAAAGGAATCAGTGGCATCGCTATTGGCGGCAAGACCGCCAGCGTAGAAATCGGCACGAGAACTGAATTTTAAGAAAGGAGCGTTATGAAAGTCTATTTAAATGCCGGTCATGACCGGGACCTTGACTCAGGTGCTGTCAACGCCGACTTGGGGCTGCGCGAATGTGACGCGGCCTATGAACTAACAATGCAGGTCAAGCAGTATTTGGAACGGAACGGAATAGATGTCCTGTTCGGACAGAGTGACGATTTATATGATATTTGCGATGAAGCCAACGACGCCGATGCAGATATCTTCGTATCTATCCATTTCAACGCTTTTAATAAAAGAGCGAGCGGTACGGAAACCTGCATTTCCGGCACGACGGCCAGCCTGCTTCTCGGACACTCGATTCAGTCGAATATCGTCGCAGCTTTGAAGCTGCCGAACCGGGGATTAAAAGAACACGCAGAATTTTTTGTCCTGCGAAGTACGGCCATGCCCGCTGTTTTACTAGAAATTTGTTTTATCGACAACAATCATGACTGGCGGCGGTATGTCCGCTGTCAGGATGACGTAGCAAGGGCAATCGCCACGGGTATCATGCAGTATCCTGGTATTGCCAACTCACAGCAATTAGCAGCCTAGCTGCTGGTTATAAAAATCAAAGAAAGGAGGAATGAACTATGGCAGCAGAACGTAAAGCAGTTTCTAGCAAACTGAAACTTGTCATCAGCTACAACGACGAAAATGACAATCTGTGCGAAAAATCCGTACAGATGCGTAATCTGGTGAACGGGGCTGAACCGGCCAACGTCATTACGGCCGTCAACGCTATCGGTACCCTGTACGAAGATCCCATCACGGGCATCCACGAAATCGTCGAAAACGAAATCACGGCGTAAGGGAAGAACCTCTCAGTCAGCTTCGCTGACAGCTCCCCTATGATGGGAGCCATTGCCTCCCTTGATAGGGGAGGTGGCCCGAAGGACCGGAGAGGTTGCTCTTCTCACCATACCAAAGAAAGGAGGAATTACCATGGCCATTAAATCGGAAACGAAAACGTTACAGCTTACTTTTGTTGATGGAATCAGCAAAAACGTCAGCTACTCCATTTCCAATCCGAAAGCGGACTTGACGAAAGCAACCGTCGATACTGCCGCCAAAACTATCGTCGACAGCAAAATCTTTGCTACGACGGAAGGCGGCAATTTGACAGCACTCAAGTCGAGCCAGATCGTAACTCGTAAAGTTGAAACGCTGGAATAAGCGTAGCATAATGAAGATGCCTTGGGCAGAATTTCTGCCCAGGGTATTTTCCGTTTAGGGAATTATTAGAAAAATTTAATTTAAAAAGAAAAAATGAAAAGGGGTTTTAATCGAATTTTAATTTAGTGTAGTAAGGAGACGTGATGTAATGACTATTCAGATGCGACATTGTGTAAGAGCCGCTCAGCGCGGCGACAAAATAGCGGCAGAAGAACTGATCAAGGCTTTTAAGCCCTATTTGCACCATCAGGCCAAGAAATACCAGCGGTTTTATCAGAATTTCGATGAGGCCTTGTCGACGGCCTATCATGGGGCCATAGATTGTATCTATCAAAGTGAGAATGGTATTAGCAATAGCTTGACGTTAATATTATAGATAATGTAAAATTATTTGTGTAAAATCAAAATGGATATAGAAAAAGGAACCACTTTTCTTTATAGTGCTAAGTGAGTAAACCAAACACAAAAAGAGAAGGTTACTTCATGTATCATCTTACTACAGAACTCCTCACATTTCAAAATGCTAACTGATGCGTCGGAATCGGTTGAACAGTTTCACCGGCGATTGTCTGCCATGCAATACGCCGTTATCTTTTGCGATGTAATATACGTCAATCTTGGCCATAATGATATGACCAAGGAGGCTATCCATGTTCTGCTCGGTATTACGTCGGAAGGCTACAAGAAAATTCTTGAACATGCTCTCCTACTATCTGAGTCGGTGCTAAACTAAACTAATATGCTCAAAAGATTGAAGGTACGTAGACTGGATTAGGTACTGCTGTTCGTTTTAAATGGTCTTGTCGGATTCCCGGACACAGTGCAGGATGAGCTCCCACGTGCTAAGCAACGGAGCTGCTGGGCTCATCTTGCATGTGTATAAGTACTGATTTTTGTGCTCGTGAAGTTTTACAATTGAAGTAAGTTCAAAATATAGGTAGATATTATACCCCTATAAATCGTAGGTATAAATCATTTATTTCTTATTGTTTTTTACTTGTACGAGGTGAACTATCATGGATGATGATTCAAAGAAAAAAGAGCTAGAAAACGAAAAAAACGACGACTGGAAAAATCCCTCTTTATACGCAGAGGCAGCTTCTGGTCAAAAGGCCGTTTCTCTGGCTGATGGGATTGAAAAAAAGTTCGCGAAACCTGATAAATACAATCGACAGGATTATGATTCTGGTTCGGCAAAATACAATTACAAGAACGAACTGTTTAAATCTGGAAAAACAGCCAAGGACCCTTATTCAGGACAAAAATTGGTTAAAACCAACAAAGAAGCCAAAGCCATATTTAAAAAGGATTATAAAGATCATGTGGCTGAGGTAGATCATATTGATCCATTGAAAGCAATCCATGAAGAATACAAAGAATCTGCTTTTACTACGTTGGAAGAAATTAAAGAAGCGGCAAATAGTCCTGAAAATTTGCAACCCCTAAGTCGAACAGTAAATAATGCAAAACGATCTAAAACACAGGACGAACTATCTGAAGACCTTGACTATCTTAAGAAAAAAGGTCTCCCTCACAGCAAAAAAGCCCGGGAAAAAATGAAACAGGCAGGGGAGAAAGCTCACAATGCTATTGAATGGAAGCTTCAAAAAGCGGCCTTCGAAAATGTTGTTGATACATTCCATAAATCCGGACTGGAAGGCGGTAAGGCTGCTGGGACTATGGTGGGAATTGTCAGTGGTGTGACCAATTTCTACCAGGTGTTGACAGGGGAAAAGAAATTCGATGAAGCTTTGAAAGATACGGCAGAAGCTACCGGCAAGGCGATCATCGGAGGTTATTTGACCGCTGGAGGCATTTCTGTGTCAACCCAATTGATGCGTAGCTCAACCCAGGAACTGATTAAAAGTCTGGGAAAAGCCAATGCACCGGCGGTTGCCATCCAAGCCGTTGCCGTAGTGGGAGATTCTCTCACGCGTTTTGTGGATGGGGAAATTTCAGCAGAAGAGTGCTTCATAGAACTCCAGAAGAATGGGGCGGCCTTGATTGCTTCCAATATCGGAATGAGTCTCGGGCAGGCACTAATTCCAATTCCCATTGTAGGGGCAGCCGTTGGGGCAATGGTTGCGACGGCCGTTATTGGATTTGTGGAGAATACAGCATTGAAACCTTATTATCAAGCCAAAGCGGATCGCAAAGCCTACGCACGTCAGTCGGCTGCCATAAATCGGATTAACCATGCAATGGTTATGGCTTTGCAGGCTCAGAAACAGCGTCTGGAAGAGCTGCAGAAACTGGAATTACAGAGACGACAGCAAACATTCCAGCTGGGTATGGAATCCATGCTGCAAGCCTCATTAGATTGCAAGGTAGAACAGCTGACGGATGGATTGCAGACAATCTTGTCTTATTTTGGGGAAGAGTGTTACTTCAAGAACCGTGAGCAGTTCGATGAATTCTTTGATAATCCTCTGAGAAAACCGTTTGTCTTATAAACAGAAGGGAAGTGGTGGAAGATGCTGCCAGTTTTGATTGGTGCAGGTGTAGTGAAACTATTATATGATGTGAATAAATCTAGCAATATGGATGAAGCTGCGCGGAAAAAGATTCAAAAAGCATTTCAACGACAATCCGATGCACAAATCCTTATTCAGCATAAAAGCGAGGAAACTAATGCTGCATTGAGTAAGGTCATCCAGAGAAAGATAGGGACTCTGTCTAACTTTCGGCGGTTCGTTGATATTTACCAACAGATTATAGCGATTGAATTTCCAGAGGAAGAACGAAGAAAAAAATTCCTGGTACCTATTAAAAAGGAAGAATTTACCCAACTACAAAATATGGTTGTCATTCCTTCATGGGAATTGACTGATTCTGAAAATTGGGTACTGCTATTTAAAGGCGGAATTGGAAAGTGTATGATTGAAGATTCTGACCGATTCCTTTCCCAGGCAAGAAAACAGCTGAGTGCAGCGAATGTGGTGCAGAAAGAAGCGGAAAATCTTGCTCAAAGCATGGATATCCTCATTGACAAATGTAATGGGATTTCAACGTTGATTGCACAGCTGAACTTCTTATTTGCCAAAAGCATCCAAAATTCCAGTGGAATCATTGCCCGGTTGGGGAATGAGCCGTCTAATTATACTCCGGAAAATCGAGATGTGCTCATGACCTGTATGAATCTGGCAGATGCTTTGAAGAAAATCTGCGATGCGCCAGTTATCACGCCGAATGGGGATATTACTAAAGAAATGGAACGAACGGTGCAGTTGGGGAAAAAATATGCTCAGGAAATCAATTCTGTAAGGTAAGGGGGCTTTAAAATGAAAACATTAAAAATCGATGAGAAGAAATGTACGGCATGCGGAACTTGTCTAGCATTTGTTGCGTATATAGCAGAGGGAGAGAATGGGAAGGCGAAAGCTATCCCGGGGAAAAAACTCCGTGAAGAAGATGAGAAAAACGCACAGGAAGTGGCTGAGCTTTGTCCGGAACAGGCCATTCAACTGCAGGATGTCAATTTGAAGAGACTGACTGCAGCAGAGAAAGAAAAATTGGTCAATGGGGTAAGGAAGAAGTTGTCAGCTATTGAAATTCCTATGCCAAAGAGCTCGGATTTTTCTTTTGATGAAAAGAAATATAAGTTTACAAGCGAGATTCACATAGCATATTTTACCGGTGACTACGATTATCGGTATAAAAGTGCATCGGATGCGAGAGATGCCGGCTGGCGTGAATTTAAAAATAAATACTATTCGCAGATTGAGCAGTTTGCCATGGAAATTCTCAGCCAATATGGAATCGATAAAGTTGCCAAGTACTATGATTTATCGGAAAATGGAATCTATGCGAAATGGAATCATGAATTCGAAAATGTGTTGAATGAAGTGGCTGATCAGTTAAAAGTCTATCAGGAAGAAATTTCCCTGCCGGCTGATTTTTACACATTTGCAGTTTTCCCTAGCATTGCAAAAGGATATAAAGATATGGGGCCGATGCGGTTCGGATACGGTGTAGCAAAACAAATGAAAAATGATAAATATTCTGATTCAGATTGGTATAAAAGACAGTATATTGACACTGATTATATGACTGAAGAAGAAGAAGGTTTTTTATTTAATCATACTAAAACACGGTATTGCTATGAGTTTGACAAGAGTATTTGCAAAGATTTTAAATCTGATATTATGGCGCAGATTGGTTCCTTTCTAAGTGATCATGATGATTTTTATCCTGATTATATTGGCTTTTGTGTAAAAGATTATCAAAGTAATGTTAAAAGAATGATTGAAGAAAAATGCAAAATTTTAAGTGATGCCTTAGGCTATGACTATTAAAGAAAATATGGATGCCCGACACCATTTGCCTATTATAGGTAATGATTAAATTATAGTATTAATGAATCAAATAGTTGTTCTACAGATTTGACGAAAATATGTTCTATAGTAAAATGGAATCAAGGAATGAGGACATAGTCTTTCCCGCACGCGCGAGGCACAATTCACAGAAGCTGCCGCATGATGCAGTTGTTTGCTTAATGCGACAGTCTGTTTTTGCCGCGTAGAGAAATACGGAATTATTTTTGAAAGAGCAAAGTGGAAGCCGTCTGAATATTACAAGTTATACGGTCACAGGCAGGCGATGAGGCTGTCTGTGTCTTTTTTTGTCGTAGCCCAGCTAGTGGCCAGGCGGATAATGGTATGGTCGGCATCGTAGGGTTCCCAGCGGCTGAAGGCGACGGTATGGCTTAACGCCTCGATTTTTTGGTTGTCCATGATGACGAAAATTTGATTGGTCACGGTGGGAATATAGAAAGTATATCCGGCTGCTTTCAAGGCCTGGCGGATGACATTGGCGCTTTCAATGGCTGGACGCCCGATTCGTTCGTAGAGGCCGTCGCTGAACAAGACATCGAATTGTGTACCCAACAGCCAGCCCTTAGCCAGCAAGGCGCCGTGTTGTTTGATGGTTGTAAAGAAGTGAGGAATCCGTCCCTTTTGAGGGATGACGACGGCTTCTCCGATGAGGGCGCCACATTTTGTTCCGCCAATATAGAAGACTGTACAGGATGCGGCTAAATCGGCCAGGGTGATATCGTTTTCCGGGGCCGCTAGGGCATAGGCCAGGCGGGCTCCGTCCACGTAGAGCGGCAGGTCGTATTGGCGACAGGTTTCGGCTAAAGCCAACAATTCTTGTTTTGTGTACAGCGTGCCATATTCTGTCGGATGGGAAATATAGACCATGCCGGGTTGTACCATGTGTTCGTTGTTAGCATCAGCCCTAAAGGTTTCCATGAACTGTCGGACTGTGGAGGCTAGCAATTTTCCTTGTGTCTGCGGCAGCTGAATGACTTTGTGCCCCGTGTATTCGATGGCACCGGCTTCATGGATGCTGACATGTCCCGTCGTGGCGGCGAGAACACCTTCGTAGCGGTGTAACAGGGCATCGATGACGGTGGCATTGGTCTGGGTACCACCGTTGAGAAAATAGATTTCTCCGTCGGGGCAGTGGCAGGCTTGTCGTATTTTGTCCTTGGCGCTGGTACTGATTTTATCGGTGCCGTACCCGCTTTGGGCTGTAAAATTCATGGCTGTCAATTTTTCTAAGATAGCCGGATAGGTGCCTTCCATATAGTCTGAGGCGAAGGGTAATAAAGTAGTCATAATGGGTCCTCCTTTTTGTCGAGTCCTTTACGGATGACCTCATTATAAGCTACAATAGGATAATGACACAAACGGTGATTTAGCATGTATGTCATGACGAAATGGGTGAATGAGTATATGGATAGTGTGAAATGCCAGGCTTTGCTCTTGGCGATTCAATATGGCAGTTTGACAGCGGCTGGCAAGGAACTGGGCTATACGCAGTCGGGGATGACCCGCATGATCCGCTCGCTGGAGAAGGAAATCGGCTTCCCGCTGCTCGTGCGCAATAAGCAGGGCGTCCGGCCGTCGGCCAATGGTCAGCAGATGGTGCCGGTTTTTCAGGAAGTCGTCCGGGCTTCGCAAAAGGCCGCCGACTTGGGGGCAGCCATCCAGGGTGTCCTGGCCGGTGTCCTCAATATCGGCAGTTATTATAGTGTCGCTGCGGCGTGGCTGCCGGCGATTTTGCGTCGATTCCAGGCCCAGTATCCTAAGGTGGAAGTCCATTTGTTAGAAGGGACGAATCAGGAGCTGGCCCAGTGGCTCAATGAGAAGGACGTCGACTGCTGTCTGGCCGCCAAGCCCGGAGGGGATGTGGCCTATGATTGGATTCCTTTGAAAGACGATGAGCTCGTTGTCTGGCTGCCGCCGGATCATCCTTGGACGGCAGAAAAGGAGATTCCCGTAGAATGGTTGAACGGCGCGCCTTTCGTCATCCCTCTGCCAGATCACGATACGGATATCGACCGTTTCCTGGCAGCTAAGCAGGTGCAGCCCGATATCCGTTTCACGACGACCGATCCGTACACGGCGTACTGCATGGTCGAAGAAGGCCTGGGAATCAGCATCAATAACCGCTTGACGACGGAGAAGTGGACTGGCCGCGTCGAACTCCGGCCTTTGGCCCCGGCTCAGTCGATTTCGCTGGGCCTGGCTGTCCCGGATATTCAGGAAATGTCACCGGCGGCGAGCAAGTTCGTTGCCCAGGTCTGGCAGATTGTCAACGGCAAGACGGAAAAATAGGAGTTTCCTCTCTATAGAAGAAAAAAAGCTTGACAAGGTATGCCTAAATCTGTAAAATAAATAAGTAAGCTTTTCACTTGGACTCCACTTAGCCCCGGAGAAAGAGCACCAAAAGCTTGGTCAGTTAGTTAAATTCAGGGAGGAATTACACAGCATGAAAACTACATTTATGGCTAATGCAGGCAACATCGAACGTAAATGGTTTGTTGTTGATGCTGAAGGCCAGACATTAGGCCGTCTTGCTGCCGAAGTAGCTAAAATTCTTCGGGGAAAACATAAACCTACTTTTACCCCGCATGTTGATACAGGCGATTATGTAATCGTAGTAAACGCAGCAAAGGTTAAATTAACAGGTAAGAAATTAATCCAGAAAACCTATTTCCATCATTCCGGTTATCCCGGTGGAGCTAAATTCACTCAGGCCGGTCATATGCTCGAAGCACGTCCGGAACGCGTTGTTGAAATGGCAGTTCGCGGCATGCTCCCGAAAAATAAATTGGGTGAACAGATGTACCGTAAACTGAACGTTTATGCAGGTGCCGAACATCCGCATCAGGCTCAGAAACCTGAAGTTTTGAAGTTAAACATTCGCTAATTAATACCGGGAGGAAGATTTCATGGCAGTAGCACAGTACTACGGCACTGGCCGTAGAAAGACATCCGTTGCTAGAGTTCGTCTGGTTCCGGGTCAGGGTAACATCACAGTCAACAAAAAAGAATTGAATGAATATTTCGGTCGTAAGACACTGGAATTGGTTATTAGACAGCCGCTCGTACTTACTGGCGTAAACGAACAGTATGACGTCATTGCTGACGTTAAAGGCGGTGGCCCGTCCGGCCAGGCCGGCGCAATCCGTCACGGCATCAGCCGTGCCCTTTTGGAAGTCGACGCTGATTTCCGTCAGGCTCTCAAAAAAGCTGGTTTCCTCACACGCGACCCGCGTGAAAAAGAACGCCGTAAATACGGTCTCAAGAAAGCTCGTAAGGCTTCCCAGTTCTCGAAACGTTAATCTTTTTTCAAGAGATTTTCGAAAAACCTATGCAAACAGAAGAGGTTGCCGCATGAAGGATATTCCCTTTATGCGCAGCCTCTTTTTTCAGTTCGAATTTGAAACTTCGGCAAACGAACCACGCCAAACGAACCACGAAAAGGGCTGTCGCATGAAGCGGCAGTCCTTTTTTACTACTAGCCCCGACGCCGTAAAGATGATAAAATGGATAGGAAACTAAACTGTTTGTGCTGTGAAGGGGGAATCTTCATGTTTACGTATTATATGCCGACGAAGGTATTTTTTGGAAAGGCCTGCGTGGCCCAATCTGGCGATGTGCTGGCTGACTTGGGACGGAAAGCGCTGTTGGTCACAGGCCGTCATTCGGCCAAGGTCAATGGTTCTCAGGCGGCTGTCGTGGAAAAGCTGGATGAATTGGGGATTTCCTGGTTCCTTTTTGATGAGGTCGAAAATAATCCGTCTGTGGCGACGATTCGCAAGGCCGCTGCCTTTGCTTCGGAAAAGGGTGTCGATTTCGTCATCGGTATTGGCGGCGGTTCGCCTATGGATGCGGCTAAGGCCATCGCCTTGGTCTGCACGAATGAGCTGGATGATGAACAGCTGTTCACTGGGCCTTATGGCAAGCCTTTGCCTATCGTTGCCGTGCCGACAACGGCTGGGACGGGCAGTGAAGTGACCAAGGTCAGTGTCTTGACGAATCCCAAGGCCGGAACCAAGCAGTCTATCAACACGCCTCTCATTTTCCCGACGTATGCCTTTGTGGATCCGGCTTTTACGGAAAGCGTCCCTGAAACGGTTACGGTTGATACGGCCATTGATGCCTTGTCCCACGCTGTCGAAGGCTATATGTCCACGGCATCGACGCCGATGAGCGATGTTTGGGCGGAAGAGGCTATGCGTTTCCTCGGCGTCCACTTGACGGATCTCAAAGGCGATGTTTCGCCTGTCGTCCGGGAAGACCTGCTCTATGGGTCGACCCTGGCCGGCATCACTATTGCCCAGACGGGGACGACGATGGTCCACAGTATGGGCTATATGCTGACGTATTATAAAGGACTCAGCCACGGCCGAGCCAATGGCCTGCTACTGCCGGCATACATGAAGCTCATGGAAGAAACGATGGCCGATAAGGCTGAAAAGGTCTGGGCTATCCTGGGCCTGGCGGGTCTCGACGATTTTACGGCCCTCATGAAGGACCTCATGGGCGATACGGTCGACTTGAGTGACGAAGAAATCAAGAAATTCGTTACCATGACTTTGCCCACTGGCGGCGTCCAGCGCACGCCGTATCCGGTCACGGCGGAATTGCTCACTCATATTTACCAGCAATTGACAGGGAACCGTTAACGTTGTGAGTTTGAAGTTGAAAGTTTGATGTTTGATGTGGAGGAGGTTAAATTTCGATCCATTGCCTCAAACGTCAAACATCAAACCTCAAAGAGAAGGGGAACGCCATGATGGTATATTGCATTCATGTGACAGTCCCTACGAACCACGAACCACTATTATTATCACAGGAGGAATTTCATGGCAGAATTATTAGCCCCGGCAGGCTCTTTAGAAAATGTACTCACCGCCATTGACGCCGGTGCCGATGCCGTTTATTTTGGCGGGAAAGGCTTCAATGCCCGCAAATTTGCTCATAATCTCGACGATGCCGAAATCGGCCAGGCTGTCCGGACGGCTCATTTATTTGGCGTCAAAGTCTATGTCACCGTCAACATCCTTATGGCTGACACGGAATTAGAGGCTTTGTCTGCGTATTTGCAACGCCTCGACTCGTTCGGCGTCGATGGCATCATCGTCCAGGACCTGGCCGTAGCGGCCCTGGCCCGGAAAGTCGCGCCCAACCTGCCACTTCACGGCAGTACGCAGATGACGGTAGCCGATTTGGACGGCGTCCGTTTCTTGGAAGCCAATGGCTTCACACAGGCTGTCTTGTCGCGTGAGTTGTCGGCTCAGGAAATCCGCTTCATCTGTTCGCAATCGTCTATTCCCATTGAAGTTTTCATCCACGGTGCGTCGTGCATGGCTTATTCTGGCCAGTGCCTGATGAGCAGTTTCCTCGGCGGCCGCAGTGGCAACCGAGGCGCCTGTGCCCAGCCCTGCCGCCAGCCATATACCCTGCTCTGTGATGGCGAACCTGTCATGAAACACGAAGCGTATGTCCTCAGCTTAAAAGATTTGAAGTCCCTCGATTATATGGATGAATTGCTCGATGCCGGTGTTACGTCTTTTAAAATCGAAGGCCGCATGAAGGGCGATACCTATGTGCGGACTGTCGTTTCAGCGTACCGAAAGGTCATCGATGCCCATTACCAGAGTCCGCAGCAGCGAAAGGCAGCGCATCGGGAAGCGGCAGCCCTTTTAGAAAGCGCCTTTAATCGCAGTTATCAAGCCGATTTTCTCGGAAATTGCGTCAGCCGCCATACACTGGCTGAACGGAATCCATCGGGCCGGCAGACGGCCGACGACGTAGTCGGCGGCTTGACTCGAAAGCTTTCCATCTACGGCCACGTCGATGTGGCAGAAGATGGGAATTTGCGATTGACTTTGTGGGATGAAAATGGCCATACTGCATCGGCTGTGGCCGATTTCCAGCCTGAACCGGCCCGTCAACGGCCTGCGCCGTCAGGCTGTACAGTCTTTAATCGACAGTATTCTGGCGGATTATCCGCGGCCCGCAGCTGGTACGGCTCCGGATTGGCAGTCTTCGACTTTGCCGGATGAACCTGTTCAGGCCATGGAGCTCGTCGTCCGCTGTGACAGCGTCGACGGCGTCGCCGCGGCTGTAGCTCATGGCGCTGATATCATCCTCTTCGGCGGCGAATCGTATCATCACCATCCCTTTGGTACCAAGGCTTGGCAGGCCGCCGTCCAGGCAGCGCATGAACACGGGGCTGCCCTGTGGGCGGCTACGCCGCGCATCGTCCGCGAAGAACACCGGGCAGCTGTCCAGAATGAACTGGAACGGGCTATTGCCGCTGGCATCGATGGTATCTATGCTGGGGCCATGGCCGTCTTTACGATGTTGGAAGATTTGAACGTCACCCTGCCAGTCCGGGCGGACTGGTCCCTCAATATTTTCAACAGCCAGGCGGCCCAGGTCTATACGGCTTTGGGCTGTACTGCCGTGACAGCGTCTGTCGAAGCGACGCTGCGCCAGATGAAGGAGATGGTCCGTCTGAGCGGCTGTCCCATCGAAGCCGTTGTCCAAGGGCGGGCAGAAATGATGGTCACCGAATCGTGTGTTATTTCTTCCTTTGCTGGCAAGGGCCAGAAGAAAGGATGCCCTGGAGTCTGTGCCCGTGGTGCCTATGCCTTACGGGACCGGCGGGATGAAACGTTCCCTGTCGTTACTGACCAGTATTGCCGTAACCATATCCTCAACAGCCGTGACCTGGATATGGCGCCGTATTATAAAGACCTGCGCCGCGCTGGCATAGCCGCCATCCGCATCGAAGGCCGCGGCCGCAATCCCCAGTGGATTGGCCAGCAAGTCAGCCGTTACCGCCGCCTCTGCGATGGGACGGAAACGATGCTCTTAGGGAAGGAAGACCAGACCGTCACGCGGGGCCATTTCTTCCACGGAATTTTATAAATAGGAGTAAGTATACTGTATGAATAAAAGAAGTCTGAGAATTTTGGGATTCTACCAGGTCCAGAACATGCTCGTCCGCCTGGCACCGTCCCGTTTGTCTAAGGAAATCGCCCGCCGCCTGAGACCGGTGAACGACAGCGAAGTCATTGAACGGAATCTGACTGATACAGAAGAAGCCGTCCGCTGCATGCAGACGGAAACGAGTACGCCCTTCGGCGGTATCGTCGATATCCGGCCGTCTCTGGAAAAAGCTAAGCGCGAAGTGACCCTTGATTCGCATGAATGTATCGATATCTGGAATAATCTTCAGCATTATGGGGAAATCCGGTCTTTCTTTGCCGACCGCGGCGCCGAATATCCTCAGCTGGCCGAACAGGCAGACGTTATCGGCGATTTTTCCCAGTTGTCCCATTCTTTCGCGACGGTCTTCGACAACAATCGCCAAATACGGGACAATGCGTCGCCGGAATTGATGCGCCTGCGCAGCCGCATCGTCGAACTGGAACGGCAGACCAAGCGTTACGTCAATAATGTCTTGCAGAATAAGGAATACCAGAAGTATTTCCAAGATGCCCTGGTCACCGTGCGCAATAACCGTTATGTCATTCCTATCAAGCAGGAATACCGCCATGCTTTTCCGGGTATCGTCCATGATACGTCGGCCAGTGGCTCGACGCTCTATGTCGAACCGTTGGCCATCGTCAATGCCAACAACGACCTGCAGGCGGCACGTATCGGCGAAACGAAGGAAATCGAACGCATCTTCCGCCGCCTGACGGCCAAGGTCCAGCAGCAGTACAGCGACCTCTACGAGAGCACGAAATGCGTGGGTCAGCTGGAATTCGCCTTTGCCAAGGGCCAGCTCGCCCTGAAGATGAAGGCCTGCCGTCCGGCCGTCCCGAAGACGCGCATCATCAAGCTCATCCAGGCCCGCCATCCTCTTATCGACGCCAAACACGTCGTGCCGAATACCATTGTCATCGGTGGCGATTATCGCATCCTCCTCATTACGGGCTCTAACACCGGTGGTAAAACCGTTTCCATGAAGACCTTGGGCCTTTTGGTCCTCATGCATCAAGCCGGCCTGTTCATTCCTGTCAGCGAATCGTCGGAACTGCCCGTCTTCCGCGACGTCTTTTCCGATATCGGCGACGAACAGGACATTTCCCAGAACTTGAGTACTTTTTCCAGCCATATGAAGCAGCTCATCTACATCCTCAAGCACTGCGGCCCGGACGACCTCATCCTGGCGGACGAACTCGGTTCCGGCACGGATCCAGCCGAAGGCAGTGCCATCGCCATTGCCATCCTCGATGCCTTTTATCAGAAAGGCTCGTATGTCATGGTCACGACCCATTACAACGACCTCAAGAACTATGCCTATAATACGCCGGGCATCGAAAACGGCCACGTCGAATTCGATATGGAAACACTGAAACCGACGTATAAACTGCGCATCGGTTCGGCTGGCAGTTCTCATGCTTTCAGCATCAGCGAACGCCTGGGTATGCCCAAGGACATCCTGGAAAAAGCAAAAGACCTGCGCAGCAAGGCTCAGGACATGGATATGGAAAAAGTCCTGACCCAGCTCAATGCACAGGCCAAAAAGATGGATGAAGAACAGGCAGAACTGGAATACCGCCTGAAAGAAGCGCGGAAGTTGGAAGACGACCTGCGCCGGGAACGGGATAAGGTCTCGTCGAAGCGTCAGGACATTATCGCCGCCAGCCGCCGCGATGCCGTCGATTTGAAGCGCAACCTGCGCGTGGAAGCGGAAAAGATCATCCGTGAACTGAAGGCCCAGTCGAAAGTGGGGACGGACCGGGAAAAGGCCAAGGCCATCGACAAGGCCCGCCGGGCGATCCAGCAGATTTCCCTGCCTGAAGCGGCCAAGCCCCAGCGCGATCCCATCGATTTGTCGAAGCTGAAAGTCGGCCAGCAGGTCTTCGTCAATAATCTGGACAGTGTCGGCACGGTCGAAGACATCGGCGCGAAACAGCTGACGGTTTCCGTGCGGGGCATGACGGTTCGCGTCAAGTCCAAAGACGTGAGCGCGCCCTATCTCGATGAACTGAAGAAGGAAAAGCAGGCCGAAAAGAAAGCGGCCGCCGCCTCGTCCTTCCGGCCTATCCGTACGTCCAGCGTAGCGACAGAGCTGAACGTCATCGGCAAGACCTTCAGCGAAGCCCTGCCGGAAGTCGAACGCTTCCTGGACCAGGCCTTGGCTGCCGGTTTCAGTCCGGTCAAGATCATCCACGGCAAGGGCAGCGGTGCCCTGCGCCGTCAGGTCCACGCCTTCCTCGACGACCAGCCATTCGTCAAGAAATACCAGCTCGACGACGTAGACGGCGGCGGTGCCGGTGTCACCCTGGTCTATTTCTAAGGGAAGGGGGCGCATGAGGTTTCTGTCATCATGCGAGGGTCTTTTCTCTTTCATATTTGAGGCATGGTTTTAAATTTAAAGCCATCCGCTAACCACTAGCCACTTAAAAGAGCTTGTCGTATGCGACAAGCTCTTTTTGTCATGTAATAAAAAAAGTTACACTAATTTCCGGAGAAGGGTTGACGAGATAGCTGTAATGTGATATATTACAACTATCCTAATTGTAACCAAAATAATTACGATTAAGGAAGACTCCATTTCAATATATATTCACATTGCGCTGTGCGCAGAAAGGTTGGTTCATTATGAATAAGAAAATTGCTGTTGTTGCTGCTGGTGGTCGTGTTTCTCGTAAGGTTATTTCTGAAGCGGTCCGCCGCGGTTTCGATGTGACGGCTTTTGGCCGCAAGGCAGAAAATATGACTGATGCCCAGCATTATGTACAGAAAGATATTCTCGATTTGACGGCGGCTGATTTGGCTGGTTTCGATGCTGTCGTCGACGGCTTTGGGGCCTGGACGCCGGAAACCCTGCCTAGTTATATGACGACGACGGAACATCTCTGCCAGATCCTCAGCGGCAGCCCAGTCCGCCTGCTCATCGTCGGCGGGGCTGGCTCACTCTTTACTAATAAAGAACACACGACTGTCCTGGCCGAAGCACCGGATTTCCCTGATGAATTCAAGCCTTTGGCAGCAGCTGCCGCTGAGGTTTTAAAGGCTATGCGCCAGCACGACGATGTCAAATGGACCTACATCAGCCCGGCTGCGGACTTCCAGGCCGATGGCGAACGGACGGGGAAATACATCCTGGGCGGCGAAGAATTGACTTTGAACAGCCGTAACGAATCGATTATTTCCTATGCCGACTATGCCATCGCCATGGTCGACGAAATCGAAAAGGGCCATCACATCAATCAGCGCATCAGCGTCGTCAGGGCCTAAGTTTTTCATCGCTATTGAAGGAGGTGCCGGGAATGGAAAAGATTCAGCAGTTACAACGGGCTTTGCATGATTCAGCGGCCGTCGTCATCGGTGCCGGTTCAGGCCTTTCGACGGCAGCGGGCCTGACCTATTCCGGTGAACGGTTCCGCCGGTATTTCTCGGATTTCATCAGGAAATACGGCATCCGCGACATGTATTCCGGCGGCTTTTTCCCCTTTGCCGATGCCCGTGAATACTGGGCCTGGTGGAGCCGGGCCATTTACATCAACCGCTACGTCCCGGCACCGACTGATGTCTACCGCCGTTTATATGACCTGGTGCAGGACAAGGATTACTTCGTCTTGACGACCAATGTGGATCATCAATTCCAGAAAGCCGGCTTTGACAAGCAGCGCTTGTTCTATACGCAAGGGGACTACGGCCTGTTCCAGGCCAGACATCCCGTGACAGCCAGGACCTATGATAATGAGGCGGTCATCGTCGCCATGATGGAGGCGCAGGGTTTCGTCTATGACTCACATCACTACTTCGTGCCGCCGGAAAAGGGGACCGTCTCCATGCAGGTCCCGGCGGAGCTCCTGCCCCGCAGCCCCGAAGACGGCCAGGACCTGGTGCCCAACTTGCGTTGTGACGACACGTTCGTCGAAGATGCTGGCTGGAAGGCAGCGGCTCGCCGGTATCAGCAATTCTTGCAGGACCACCAGCAAGGACGCGTGCTCTACCTGGAGTTAGGCGTTGGCATGAATACGCCGGGAATCATCAAGATTCCTTTTTGGCAGTACACCCAGGCTAATCCGCAGGCCATCTACGCCTGCGTCAATGCCAGTGATGCCCGCAGTCCGGAATGGATCCGCCGGCAGGCCATCGGCATCGAAGGGGATATCGCCGATGTACTCACTGCCTTAGAAAGGGGGAGAGAGTCATGAACCGTCATGAACAACTTGCTTTTTTGATTCACCAGCTTCAGCAGGAAATGCCGGAATACGCCGCTTATGACATTCCCGATGACGATGGTCAGGCGTTCCAGCTCTACCGGGCCTTGTGCAACGTCCGCCAGCCAGGGAAACACGTGCCATCGCCGCAGTTCCTAGCTGCCGAAGCGGCTGTCCTCCAGGGACTGACGCGGGAAAAAGGGATTACCGATGGCCGCTATCTGCCGGCCATTCCTAGCCATGAGCATCTGCATCTCTGGCAAGGAGATATTACGACGCTGGCTGTCGATGCCATCGTCAATGCCGCTAATGACCAGCTCCTGGGCTGCTTTCGACCGCTCCACTCGTGTATCGACAATATGATCCATACTATGGCCGGCGTGGCTTTGCGGGAACGATGTTTTACTATCATGCAGGCCCAGGGCCATGCTGAGGCGACGGGCCAGGCGAAAATCACGCCGGCTTACAACCTGCCCTGCCGCTACGTCCTGCATACCGTCGGACCTATCGTCCGGGGTGCTTTGACGCAACAGGCCCAAGGCCAGCTGGCTTCGTGCTACCGGAGCTGCCTTGACTTGGCCGCTGCCAAAGGCTGTCGGTCCCTGGCCTTCTGCTGTATCTCGACGGGTGTCTTCGGTTTCCCTAAAAAAGAAGCGGCCCACATTGCCGTAAACACCGTATCGCAGTGGTTGCGGCAACATGAGCCGATAGAAGTCGTCTTCAACGTTTTTACCGAGGAAGATTATAGGATATATAATCGTTATTTACATAAAGGAGTATGATTATTATGAAAAAGATTATTTTAGCTGTCCTCTTTGGAGCATTCAGTGTAAGCGGAATGGCTGCTTTTGCAACTGCCCCTGTTCACCAAGGTTATTCGGAAAATGGTGATTATCAAGCTGTTGTAAATCAGCAAATAAACACGACTGAGCTGAGAGGCCCAGTATCACATACCTATTCAGAAAATGGCGATTACCAAGCAGCTCCGGCCAGATAGAACCCTGCGGGCCGCCTTACCAGGCGGCCGATGCCAACCTCTTCCGAAGAACCTCTCAGACCGCCGTTGGCGGCCAGCTCCCCTATGAAGGGGAGCCTTTGGGCGCTCCTGCGCCTGATTTCCAGAGTCTATTGCGGCAAAGCCGCTTCTGAGTCCGAGCAAACAGGTCCCTACGGTGCGGCCATAAGGCCGCAAAAACGAACCACGAACCACTAGCCACGAGCCACGAACATTAAAACAGCATCTGGAAGTGGATGCGGGTCATTTCGTGGGGGTCCGGGCTGCCGGTCTTGGCCTGGCTGGCGAAGGACTGCATAACGCTGAATTTCAGGTTCTTGGCGATGACGTAGTCAGCACCGATGCCCCAGGTGCGCTGGTTATCCATGTCGCTGGAGAAACGCCACGTGAAGGGGTTGCCGCCGAG
>OGYV01000984.1_pt1 | contig 22733 bp, 24 predicted proteins | sample 1576651 | NCBI WGS metagenome assembly OGYV01 (sample SAMEA3541570, study PRJEB24748) | human gut metagenome | biome: human gut; feature: human-associated habitat; material: faeces | place: China | collected 2012
GTCTACTTTCTCTTCTTCGCCATTATCATCCTTCTGTGCTTGGGCTGTCATCGCAAGTAGCGAGAGCAGCAACAGCATGGTGGTCGTTTTCTTATTCATTATATTATATTATTTTATTTGAAGTTTCGTATGTACGAAAGTTGAGTTTTATTTGCTGATTTTTCTCGGCTGCAAAGTTATATAAAAAAAGTTACTTTCATACGACACTGACGTTACAAAACAATGACAATCATGAAATAGGTTCACAACCCACAGACTGCAATATCGTCGTAACAAAAATTAAAGCTTTTGCCCTTACAGGGCGTAGGCTAACACCCATAACAACCCAGGGCGATGCCCTGGGCTAAGTGCTTCTGCCCCTTCAGGGCGTGCTAACTATTCTAACTTCCTCGTCAGATCTGCGAACTCGCAGAACTCTGAGAAACTTCAGGGCGTGCTAACTATTCTAACTTCCTCGTCAGATCTGCGAACTCGCAGAACTCTGAGAAACTTCAGGGCGTGCTAACTATTCTAACTTCCCTCTAATTTAACTCCCCTCTAACTCCTCTAAACTTCCCTCTAACCCATTCCACGTTCTGCTCCAAGAAAGAAGAAACGTTTCTCTAACTCCTCTTAACTTCCCTCTAACCCCCTTCTTTTCCAAAAAAATGCCGATTTATTTGTGTAATACACAAAAAAATACTACTTTTGCGGCTGTGTTCCTTACGAAACACTAACAAACTTAGAAATAATAACAATAACCATTTTATTAATATGAGTTTAAAAATTGTAGTACTTGCCAAGCAAGTACCAGACACAAGAAATGTGGGTAAGGATGCGATGACAGCCGAAGGCACAGTCAACCGCGCAGCTCTTCCCGCCATCTTCAATCCTGAAGATTTGAACGCATTGGAGCAGGCTCTTCGATTGAAAGAGCAGAATCCAGGTTCCACAGTTGGTATTCTTACAATGGGTCCTCCACGTGCCGGTGAGGTAATTCGCCAGGGTCTTTACCGTGGTGCAGATACAGGTTGGCTGCTTACCGACCGCCTCTTCGCCGGTGCCGACACATTGGCCACATCCTATGCCCTTGCCACCGCCATCAAGAAGATAGGCGATGTCGACATCGTGATCGGTGGCCGCCAGGCTATCGATGGTGATACCGCACAGGTAGGTCCACAGGTAGCTCAGAAGTTGGGCTTGAACCAGGTCACCTATGCCGAGGAGATTCTGAAGGTGGAAGACGGCAAGGCAACAGTCCGTCGCCTCATCGATGGAGGTGTCGAGACCGTAGAGGCCCCATTGCCACTCGTGATAACCGTAAACGGCAGTGCAGCTCCATGTCGCCCATGCAACGTGAAGCTCGTAATGAAATACAAATACGCATCTTGCCCTATGGAGCGCAAGGGAGATGAGCCTTGGACCAACCTCTATGAGGAGCGTCCTTACCTCACTCTCAACCAGTGGAGCGTAGCCGATGTTGACGGCGATCCTTCACAGTGTGGTCTGAGCGGTTCACCTACCAAGGTGAAGGCAGTAAAGAACATCGTGTTCCAGGCTAAGGAGAGCAAGACCTTGACAAGCAGCGATGAGGACATCGACAACTTGATGAAGGAACTGTTGAACGAAAGTATTATCGGATAGTATTTTAAGAGGAATTTAAGAAGTTAAGAAGTTAAGGAGTTAAGGAGTTAAGGAGTTAAGACAACAGCTTTAGGGCTATATGTCATTCTCCTATACTCAAGCAACAAAACTGTTGTCTTAACTCCTCAGCGACCGCAAGGAGCGATAACTCCTTAACTCCTTTAACTCCTCAAAAATTAGAAAATGTAAAATGAATTTTCAGAACAGCGAGAGCAAACCAAGCTCGCTTGAGTTTGCCGAGTCGTGACGAAAATCTATAAATTTTGCAAAAATTTATGAACAACGTATTTGTATATTGCGAGGTAGAAGGCACAACCGTAGCCGAAGTATCTCAAGAATTGCTTACCAAGGGTCGTAAGCTCGCCAACCAGCAGGGCGTGGAGCTCCATGCCATTGTGGCTGGCACAGGCATCAAGGGAAAGGTAGAAGACCAGATCCTGCCCTATGGTGTAGATAAGTTATTTGTTTTCGATGCCGAGGGATTGTTCCCATACACCTCAGCTCCTCATACCGACATCCTCGTCAACCTCTTCAAGGAGGAGAATCCACAGATAGCCCTGATGGGTGCCACCGTTATCGGTCGCGACCTCGGTCCTCGTGTATCTTCTTCTCTGACCAGCGGTTTGACAGCCGACTGTACCGAGCTCGAGATTGGCGAATATGACGACAAGAAGAGCGGCAAGCACTACGACGGTTTGCTCTATCAGATTCGTCCAGCCTTCGGTGGCAACATCGTGGCAACCATCGTCAACCCAGAGCATCGTCCACAGATGGCGACCGTACGCTCAGGTGTGATGCAGAAGAGCATCTACGAGGGTGAGTGCAAGAAGGAAGTTGTTTACCCTGAGGTAAGCAAGTATGTACCTGCCGAGGACTTCGTCGTAAAGGTACTCGACCACCATGTAGAGGCAGCCAAGCACAACCTGAAGGGTTCTGCCATCGTTGTAGCCGGCGGTTATGGTGTAGGAAGCAAGGAAGGCTTCGACCAGCTCTTCGAGTTGGCTCATCTCCTCCATGGCGAGGTAGGTGCTTCCCGTGCAGCTGTTGATGCAGGTTGGGTAGACCATGACCGTCAGATTGGTCAGACCGGTGTCACCGTTCATCCTAAGGTTTATATCGCCTGCGGCATCTCCGGTCAGATCCAGCACATCGCCGGCATGCAGGATTCCGGCATCATCATCTCCGTAAACAACGATCCTGATGCCCCCATCAACAAGATTGCCGACTACGTCATCAACGGCAATGTCGAAGACGTCGTCCCCAAGCTCATAAAGTACTACAAGCAAAATTCAAAGTAAAATTTAGAAGTAAAATTCGAGAAGTTAAAGAAGTTAAAGAAGTTAAAGAAGTTAAAGAAGTTAAAGCCATTACCTTTGATAGATTATGAGCAGTTCATTCACAGAATTATTGGTCTGGCAAAAAAGTCACCAATTCGTATTACTTGTTTACCAAGTAACTAATAGATTTCCAAACTATGAAAGAATTGGACTGACCTCTCAGTTCCAACGAGCCGCAGTATCTATCCCTGCAAACATCGCAGAAGGGTATAAGAAAATGGGAAAAGCTGACAAACTCCGTTTCATTAATATAGCCCAAGGAAGTCTTGAAGAATGCAGATATTATGTAATTCTTTCTAAAGACTTGGGCTACATTACTGAAGATGATGCCAATCAAATGTACATCATTATAGAAGATGCCAGCAGACTTTTAAATGCCTATGGTAAAAAAATAAAAGAAAGTACTTTTGTAAATGATATCAATCAATGAAGCATTTGGCTTTAACTTCTTTAACTTCTTTAACTTCTTTAACTTCTAAAAAAGATATACAACTATGTCCAATTATTATACAGACCATCCTGAGATTGAATTTCATCTCAATCACCCCCTCATGAAGCGTGTTGTGGACTTGAAGGAACGCAATTACGTAGAAAAAGACCAGTTCGAAGATGCACCTGTCAACTACGAGGATGCCATTGAGAACTACAAGCGACTGCTGGATATTACCGGCGATGTGGCAGCCAACATCATCGAACCCAACTCTGAGGATGTCGACCTCGAAGGTCCACACTTGGAGAATGGCCGCATGATCTATGCCAGCAAGACATTCGAGAACCTCGATGCCACCCGCAAGGCAGGCCTCTGGGGCTTGTCCATGCCACGTCGTTACGGCGGCTTGAACCTGCCTAACGCCATCTTCTCTATGGCTTCAGAAATCATCGCAGCAGCCGATGCAGGTTTCCAGAACATCTGGTCACTCCAGAGCTGTATCGACACCCTCTATGAGTTCGGTTCAGAGGAACAGCGTCAGAAGTACATCCCTCGCATTTGCGCAGGCGAGACCATGAGTATGGACCTGACCGAGCCAGATGCAGGTTCCGACTTGCAGCGCGTGATGCTGAAGGCCACACAGGATGAGGACGGCACATGGCGTCTCAACGGTGTGAAGCGTTTCATCACCAATGGCGACTCCGACATCCACTTGGTACTGGCACGTTCTGAGGAAGGCACCAAGGATGGTCGTGGTCTTTCAATGTTCATCTACGACAAGCGTGATGGTGGCGTCACCGTTCGTCACATCGAGCACAAGCTCGGTATCCATGGTTCACCAACCTGCGAGTTGGTTTACAAGAATGCCAAGGCAGAACTTTGCGGCAACACCCGTCTCGGTCTGATCAAGTACGTGATGGCACTGATGAACGGCGCCCGCTTAGGTATCGCCGCACAGAGTGTAGGTGTAGAGCAGGAAGCTTACAACGAGGGCTTGGCCTATGCCAAGGAGCGTGCTCAGTTTGGCGAGAAGATTATCAACTTCCCAGCCGTTTACGACATGCTGTCAAGAATGAAGGCCAAGTTGGATGCAGGTCGTTCACTCCTCTACTGCTGCGCCCGCTATGTCGACATCTACAAGGCATTGGAAGACATCGCCCGCGACAGCAAGCTCACTCCCGAGGAGCGTCAGGAAATGAAGAAGTACACCCGTCTTGCCGACGCCTTCACACCATTGGCTAAGGGTATGAACTCAGAGTATGCCAACCAGAACGCCTACGATGCCATCAGCATCCACGGAGGTTCCGGTTTCATCATGGAGTATAAGTGCCAGCGCCTGTTCCGTGATGCCCGCATCTTCTCTATCTACGAGGGTACCACCCAATTGCAGGTAGTAGCAGCCATCCGTTACATCACCAACGGCACCTACCTCAACATCATCAAGGAGATGTTGGAGAGCGAGGTCAGTGACGATCTGAAGGCATTGAAGGCCCATGTAGCCAAGTTGGCAGACCTCTACGAGGCAGCCATCAACAAGGTGAAGGAAGCCAACGACCAGGCAGTTCACGACTTCCTGGCTCGCCGTCTCTACAACATGACTGGCGACATCGTAATGTCTCTCCTCATCCTCGACGACGCTACCAAGTCACCCGAGCTGTTTGCGAAGAGTGCCAACGTATATGTCCGCATGGCAGAGGAAGAAGTCCTCGGTCATTCCGCATACATCCAGAACTTCCAGGCCGAAGACTTGGAGAGCTTCAAGGCATAAGTTTCAATAACAATATAATAAGAAAGTCCGTAGAAATTAATTTTTCCACGGACTTTTTCATGTTATTTTTTCTTCTTTGTATTACTTCTCGCCATCAAAGGGTCAGCAACATACTTTTGCAGTGGATGATTTATCATCTCAGGAATCCAATAGAAAAGCTTGTTTGCTAATCGTAAAGGTTTCAGATATTTATCCTTTAATGCCTTAGGCGACCGTTGCAAGACAGAAGCTAGTTCCTCATAACTGTATGGCTTAAAAGCACATAAATCTATTATGAGTTGACATACTGTCTCACGAGAAGCTCGACTACCGATGTTATTGACTCTTTCTTGCAATTCGTTAGGAAGTTCTCGTACCAACTCTTCACGAGGTTTTAACATACATTCCTCTTCAAAGGTACCAAGCTTACCTTGGTACCTTTCATCTTCACCTTGGTACCTTTCGCCTAATGTACCATGCTGAGGTGGTATCTTTTCGCCTTGAGGTCGTAACCTTTCTCCTAATGTACCATGCTGAGGTAGTAACCTTTCGTCCTGAGGTCGTAACCTTTCGCCTAATGTACCATGCTGAGGTGGTATCTTTTCGCCTTGAGGTGGTATCTTTTCGCCCAATGTACCATGCTGAGGTAGTAACCTTTCGTCCTGAGGTCGTAACCTTTCACCTAAGGATACCACCTTAGAGGTTCTTATATAGTAAGTGTTACGACCCTGCCCCTTCTTCTCGATAAATCCCAGATCGCAGAGCTTATGAATCTCCAAGCGTGCACGGGCATGAGTTATCGAAGAATCCAGCTGGCGATAAGTAGCATTATCTATCGCCCCCACTTCTCTCACGAAGACAAGTGCTAACTTCTGCTCATTTGTCAAGTCGAAAGAAGCATATTGAGCCAACCACTCCATATTCTCCTTGCTGAGGAAATGATGGAGCAGAAGTCTTGCTGTAAACTTATTCGCTTCATGGTTCGACTCAAAAGTCGGCGGCATCAAACCAGCCTCCTTCATCAATCTGCGCATCGCACCAATACCAGTACCCTTAGTCTCTGCAAGATTCGTATCATGGAAAATCTCGCTGATTCTTGGATTGCGAAGCATAGAGCCTGGCTCTCCCCAATCATCCTGAGGTTTCAGAGAATAGCCTGGATTGTGAATCTCAATACGATTGGAATAGCGGATAATCTGAATCGGCTGGTTCACACGGTTCGAACGATGAATATACGAATTGACTATCGCCTCACGTAATACCTTATTGGGAAGAATCGCCGGTGTAGATGCCTGCATGGAATCCTTCTTCAGTTCAAAGCCCTTTGGCAGGTCATCCATCACAGCACTACATGCCTTGTTCACCATGAGGATTAATGGTCCACGCATATCAATGGTTTGCTCAAAACGATTATCACCATCAGCTACCCACTGGTTACCAGATATTCTGATATAATCAACTCTGAAAGAAGGGACCAAACGACGAAGCGACATTTGTTTTCCAAAAACCAAGAGCCCCGTATAAGTCAAATCATATCCACCTTGTTTATTCTTCTTGATTGCGCCTAATGCTCTCAACAAATCTACATCATTCAGCGTCAGTTCTTCAGCATCAGGATTCACTTCCTTACGAAGTTTACGATAGAAATTGAGTGCATTCTCATCAATATCATCAAGGTCTGCATCATCTACAATACAACTATCATAGGTATCAGCAGACTGATAGAAAAGATACATATCCTCTTCTGAGCATTTTTCATCAGAAGACCCTATACGACGAAACGCTCCCTCTGGCAAACCTCGCTTAGCAAAATACGCAGGCTTCTGACTCTCAGGCAACTCTTCGATTTTGACAACAATCACCGTCTTGCCTTGGTATTCCTCCACATTAATTATAGGTCGAATACGAACATTAAACATAGAATTGCACATAGCTACAAAATCAGATTGTATCTTATCTGTGTACTCTATGTTCTCTGGCGCATAGACAGGCTTACCGTCTTCAGTTAACCCAGTACGCTTTGCACCAAGGAGAAGATAGCCACCACGCAGTCCAGGCTCATTGGCAAAAGCACAAACTGTTTCCATCATACTCTTACCAACAGCCGATGCAGATTTGGCTTCTATCCGCCTATTCTCATCCCAGCTATTCAATTCGTCAAATAATTCCTTCGCTGTCTTCATTTCTTTTTCTTATTATATAAATAGGTAAAGGGAAAACACCATCTTCTAATCCATTTAGCTATTCGGTGGTAAAGGTAAACAAAAAACAGCAAACAAGCAAATAAAAAGACGAGATTTTCTTTTGGAAAAATCTGCGGGTAGGATTTTGCTCACGGACTTTTTTAATTATTTTCGTCTTCTTGCATAAAAAGCTTCATTTTGTTTTGTCGGTTTAACAAAACAAACGTATTTTTTGCAAAATCCATTAAACAATATCGGAATTATGATACAAAAAGAAGTTATCACTCCCTCCGCTCGTTCGGGAAGTTAAGGGACAACAGCATCGTGTCCCTGCGTTCCCATAAACAGCAATTCCAGCAAGTTGCGAGCAAGCAGCACGCCCTGAAGGCAAGAAGCCCGTACATAAACCACATGCGAAACTTCAGTATTTACTGTTAAACTTTGATAAAAAGAAGTCATAAGTCATACAACTCACATCAAAACGCCCTATATTTGCAATCAATATTAATTAAAACAGATAACGTTATGGCACAGACATCAATGACAGTCAGAATAGACTCACAACAGAAAGCTATGTTCGACAGCCTCTGTGAGCAGTTTGGCATGAGTGCAAATGCAGCAATCAATGTATTTGTCAAGGCGGTAATACGCACACGAAGTATACCTTTTGCCATCAAAGCAAAGGAAAGCAAAGAAGACAAGGTTACAGACGAGGCAATAGAAGCTTTTGAAAACATGTGCAAGACGGCAAGAGAAAACAACATAGAAATGTCTCTTGATGAAATCAATGCAGAGATAAAAGAAGTCAGACGATTAAGAAAAGATCACAAATGATGGAGATATTGGACTATGGAGAATAAGATAACAGTATCAGCAAATTACGCAATGCACCATCCATCTTGTCCCTGTGGTCGCATCCCACACAACCATTTTTTAGCAAGTTTTCTCCCTGCGGTCCCATCCCGCATAAAAAACTGGCGTAGACCTCTGATGGTCCGCCAACCTTATAGCGTAGCGGTTTGAGCTCCGTTTCTGTCCCCTACAAGGGGAACCGAAGGGGGCGTAAAGACTATTGAAAGGGCGGTTGGTACATCCCCTGTACCCTGAGGGGAAAGGTTGTGCAAATGAGCGCAATGAAAGTTCGCTTTCATATTGCCGAGTGCAGCCAACCTTCTCCATGAGAAAAAAGGGGCTTGGGGAAAGCGGTGGACCCTCCCTTAAGGGTAAGGGAGGACTGGTAGGTTTTCGAAGATCTCTTAAGGTTCAAAGAAGGACAGGCAGCTTTTCGAAAGAACCCTCATTATAAACAAAAAAACTAATATAATATATAATGTAAGCACACATACGTGCATACATTATATATTATATTAGCTTCTTCACAATATACATTGTATCAAACCACATTTGACCAATCGTTTCCAACACTCCGAATCTCAGGAGTTTCAGGAATCTCTTGCGACGCAGCACAGCCTTCAAGAGGAATGCCTCCTCATTATCAAAAAGATAATGCCCGAAATTACCACCCTTGAACACTTCACCCAACAACACATTACCAAGACTCTCGTCAGGAGAACACAGCATCCATTCAGCATCCATGAGGAACACCTCCTTCAGCACCCACATTAGAGCAGCCGCCGTTTTCCTCATCCCCATTTTCCTGATAAGCGCCATAGCCTCTACCCTCTCATCCTTCGAAGAAGACTTCAGCACATAGTAAAAGTCGTTCATCTGTCGCAGACCAATACCCCCACTAAAGAAATGACAATGGATATGAGCAAGTTGCATCAGCAAGTTAAACATCGCCGAAGGAATTCTGAATCCCCTGTCACACATGACCGAGTTTCTCACCTCACTCTGCAAGAACCTCTGCAACCGATGACGATGAGTGGGGAAGAAAAGACCCGAAGAAGGCAGGAAATGCACTTCGATATCAATACCACTCGCCCCAGGCAACAGATGCACATGATGATATGTAGCCTTCTCCGCCCTGTCGGCCAGTCCATGTCGGTCTATCCAGTCCACGACAAATTTCTTACCCCCATCCACAAAGATGTCGATATCACCAGGAATTCTGCATCCCCTTACAGGATAAAGCAGCTCATTGCCCTGTCCTTTCAATATCACGGTAAAGATACCATTCTCATCAAACAGCTGCGTCAGCCTTTTCGCCTCCACATCAAACTTCACATTCTTTCGCTTGATAACCTGCGAGATACCCATCCATTTCAGCACCAAGGCAGTAGGCGGTTTAGTACCACCAAGGTTCACATTTCTGTTGACACCCTCGAAAACCACTCCCAGCATCGACTGCCTTTCAGCCTCCTTATACAGTCCTTTCCAGGCCTCCATAGGAATCCTCACAGCCTCATCCGAAATTCCCAGTCCCAACCTTATCAGTTGAAAGAAAATACTATAGTCCTTTTCCATGCGCATTCATCTCCAAGTTCTCCAGTTTCTCTACCATTTTACGTTTGGTTTCCTTAGAAGCCTTCCAGCGGCGTAGAGCCTCTTCCCTTGTTAACTGTGTTTTATCCATTATATCCGTTTTTACGTTTGGCAGAGTACTAACGTTTATGAGAAATCCTAAAGACCATTATCTATAAATGAATCTAACTCCTTACATTGTTTATAATATGTATGAATCCCCTTTATAGAAATGATTTTTGACAACATGTATTTATTGCATAACACTTCAAGAGAAGAAGATGTTTGCGCCAAAGCCATCAGGTTACCCTGCAAAGTCTGTAGAGGTTGCTCTTTGATATCAATATCAGTTACAATAATATATACAAGATGATCAGCATTACAAAATTTTGGGTTGGATGCATAATCATTACATATATCAATACTATCTTTCAACTTTTTGATAAAATCATAGCCTGACACCTGTTTTTCTATCTTTTTCTCTACATTTTTCTTTTGATACTGCAGAAAATCAACCCACCCCTTTATTTCAACGAACAATAGCTTTTCGTTCTTTTCAGACAATCCATCTACCGAAGCACAAGAAATCACCTGATGTTCCTTGCAGTAGGCGGTCTTTACATCATCAAAATTCACGAATCGTTTAGCAGGCTCCCAAGAACACCTGGGTGTCGTAGCACAAGGCTTATGCAGCTCACAGACAGAACAAAGAGAGAAATGCTTATCCTTCACCAAAAACGATATTAATTCACTGGCAGTTTTCATTTCATTCTTCCCCTTACTTCATCCACGTTCATGATTTTATTCAAAGGCTCAGCCAAAGTAAGAAAAACCTGGTTTAAGTCATTAGTAACCTCTTTCATAGTTACCATATCATCATTACCACACTCTGCCATGTAGTAGTTCACATACTTCTCAATGTTATACATAGCAGAATAATACCTCACGGCTTGCAGGAAATACGGACTATGGGTACTGATCATCACCGGAATACCAGAATTAACAATCTGTACGATAACCTTAGCAAACTCCACCTGCCACTGAGGATGCAGATGATTCTCAGGTTCATCCCATATCAAAGGACGATTATTGGAAATACAATAACCATCAAGCAGAAGCTGCAAGGCACCAAAACTTTTGATACCAGAAGCCACATTGATAGGCTTAATTTTCATACCATCTTTTTGATATACGATGCTACGTGAACTCTTATCATATGCAAACGTACCATGAATGATATCCGCTGTATGAAAATCCTTCGATTGAGGCTCCAACAAACTTAGCTGAGTATCAAAATTCTGGAAATTCAAGACCTTGTCAACAAAGTCTTTCACGTGGGCAGGAACCATTGGTTTATATCCCAAAGTCCTCTTCATTTCCCGATAAGCAACAGAAGATTTTAAGCTATCAAGAAGATGGAAGTACAGTGGCGACTCAACATAAGTGATATCCTCATAGAATCCTCTTTCAGAAAAGGAAACGTTTGTCACTTGATTATCCTTTGCCTTAAACGACAGCTTCCCCTCTTCTTCAGTATCAAGCATAACATTAGTAAGTTCAGACTTAGAAGAACAGAACTGCCCCATAAACTCAGATTCAACGAGATAAGCCAACTCCATTTTCAATACAGCAGCAGGATTATTCACCTGATCAAAGCAAATCCGAATATTCACAATATCCTCCTTGAGCAAGGATTTTTGGCGAGGAGACAAATCAATATCTTCGATTTTAGCATTCAGATGATCAAGAAAAGCATTTCGTTCCGCTTCGTCCTGACATATTCTTTCCATTTCCGATTTGACACGAGGCAACAGATCCATAGTACCATCTATGATTTTTTTTCCATAGAAGTGCTTATACAAAGAATCTATATGCTTAGAAGCTTTGTTTGCAGAACTTTCATTACTCAAGCTTCTCATATTAGAGACCGCCTTGATAATAGAAAAGAATGCTCTACCTATGGTACTTTTTCCCATATCATTCTCTCCCACAATCACAGTCAAGCCATTCAAGGCAATATCTGCTTCCTTGATTTTATTGATATTTTGTATCTCTAATCTCATTGGTCTATCAATTTTTCTGCAAAACTAAACAAAAAACATTATATATACAAAGAATTGGAGCACTTTTTCATTTCACATACCTTTTCTTCCGCCATTTCTCCAATAAAAAACTCAATAAAACCAGATATCAGCTATAGACTCAGAATCTGTGAATTCTGTGAAATTTGTGGGAGTCCATCATATATCGATACATTTATATGAATACGATGGTACCGATACAGAGCTATCGATAACTAACGCACAATAAATTTAACCTTCCAAGGACCTTTTGCTGCAGGTTCCTTCCAATTTTCCTTTGCAACCATCGAATCGCGAACAGCTTTACGAACAGCCTTAGCAAATTCACCTTTAACCAATGGCTTTGGAGCATTAATACCTAACATCATAATATAGTCTTATATAGTGTTCAAATATCTGCTGCAAAAATACACTTTTTAATTGAAACCACCAAGAAGAAACAGAAAATCTGCAAGTTATCAGCAAATTACGCAATGCGCCATCCACCTTGTCTGCAGTCCCATCAGCAGCAATCCCAGCAATGTGGTCCCATCAGCAGTTCTTCAGCAAGGCGGTTCATCCCGCACAAAAAAAAAACGCAGCTCCGCTGCTGGCGTAGACCTCTGATGGTCCGCCATCCATAGAATGAAATGGTTTAGAGCGACGAGGAGAAGCGGTTTCCTCTTCTTCCCTGAGGGGAGAAGACCGAGATGAGAGGTGGAGCCTTCCTTAACGGTAAGGAAGGACGGGTAGGTTTTCGAAAGAACTCTTAAGGTTCAAGGGAGGGCTGGTGGATTTTCGAAAAAGTTAATTCATACTAAATATTCACTTAAAAGTGAACAATCTATTTATAAAAACATTATATTTGCATTGCATAATAAAGAATTACAGCTATGCCACAAGTAACATTAAAGACTATAGAGCAGAAGCATTATGATACAGAACAAATTATTCCGTGATTGCCTCGCAGCAATACCTGCCGAGCAAAAGGCAGAGTTCGATTTGTCTTTCGGTATTGCCGAGCGCATTAGTGAGATTCTGAAAGCCAAGGGACTCACTCAAAAGGATTTTGCCCGATTGCTCAACAAGCGAGAATCCGAAATCTCCAAATGGCTCACAGGCAGACATAACTTTACAACTCAAACCATAGCTCGCATAGAAACGGCTTTGGGAAGCAAACTTATTAGCATAGCCCATTGATTGGGCTATGCTTTATTTATTAAAAGTATACTTAGGTTTATTATATGGAGTACGTTCATGGAGATGCCCCCAGCCATATCACCTATAGATTTTCAACCCATTTTCTCCCACTTTTCGTAAAAGCAGACCACAAGTAGAGGCAACATGCAATGATACCTACCCCACCTAAAACAATGTACATTCCTTCCATAATCATTTCTTTTTTAATATGTTATCAGCAAACAGCATGCCTCGAACAAGTATCCCTTCAGCATCGAGCAATCAGCAAACGTCCTGCATAGTGTGTCCCTGCGGTCCCATCAACATCGAGCAAGCATCCTGCATCGTCTATCCTTGCGGTTCATCCCGCACAAAAAACAGCAACTTTGCTGCTGGCGTAGACCTCTAATGGTCCGCCAACCATAGAATAAAATGGTTCAGAGCGACGTTTCTGTCCCCTACAAGGGGAACCGAAGGGGGTGTAAAGACTATTGAAAGGAGCGGTTGGCACATTCTTTCCCCTCTGAGAAGGCAGAGGCTTGGAGAGGGATGTGGAGTTCCCTTTGGCTAAAGGGAAACGGGAGGATTCGAAAAATTACGAAACCTCCCATATTACTTTTACAATTTCATAAAGCAATCGACTTCGCTCCATCAATGCATTCTGGTCAAAGACACTATAGGCCTTGAACCCAACATTACACTTGTCAGAAAACTCCTTATTAAATTTATCAAAATCCTTGTTGGCATGATAAAAATTCTCGCAAAGCGAATGTCCCCAGACCAAGCCAGTACTATAAGTCTTCAGCTTATCCGAATACTCTTCATTACCAGAAGAGATATTATCCAACCCCTTCAGCAAGAGCAAGCCACCCAAGAGATTGCGTTGATCTTCAAACTCCTCTACATCCCTGAAGTATCCCCTGTTCTTTTCATTTTCAGAGAGAATATGCTCAATATGGTATCCCGTCTTATTACCAGTTTTCGTAGAGATATAATAAATATTATTCTGCATATTCTGATTCGTATGTTCACAGATAAACTTCTCTACCCTAGAAAACAGATAACGCAGGAATCGGCGGTTCGTATTCGTATAGTTTTTCCTCAGGAAGCTATTGAAATCCAGCAAAGAAACCTCTCCCGAAACATTACGCTTTTCTCGGATACTCTGCATGATGATTTCGTCATATACCTCACGATAGGAAGCCATATCCAGCCCTTTCAGTTTCTCATTCAATCGATAAGAAACATCCTGAAAATCGTTGCTATCATAGATACCATTCAGTACAAAGAGCACCCAGAGTCTGTCTGCCTCTTTAGCTATCGCATGAATCTTCTCATCCGTTAGCTCATCATTGACATCGCAGGCAGCCATAATCTGTTGATAAAGCCCAGAGATATCATTGATATTCAGATTATACTTCACAAACTCATCACCACAAGTCGAAATCTTAGCATACAGAGATGTATAGTAATCCAACTCATTGTTGATAAACAGTTTAATGTTCTCATGATGTTTCTTGTCAGCTCTTCTGAAAGAAAGTTTATTAGCAATATCATTATAATCGAAGATATATCGATGGTAAGAATTAATAATCTGTTTCTCCAAAGAAGCATTTCTCTTGAACACAAACTGCGACTTCAAATAATCAGCAAAGAAGTTATCCTCTCTTCCGCTGATTCTATTCAATGCAGCATCCCACTTCTCAGAATACTTGTTGGTATCACTTTTCGAAAGGAGTCCAATCATCTTACCTTTCAGAATCTCAAAAGGCTTCAAAGCCTCACCACGGTCATTGATCACCTCAAAGACCATAGGCGTATCATCCTTCTGGATAGACAGTTCAACGAGAACCAGTCTGTTGAGGAAGTAATAGATGAAAGCTGTCAACTCAACATCATCCAACTGTTTGTCATCAATAAACTTACTGATATCGGCATATCTCTCGATGATAGTCTCTTCTGTCTTGTTTTTATAAGCATCCTGATACTCAGAACCATCAAGGATACATTGCATCACATTTTTTCTCTTATCGTTATCGATACAAAAGACATTGCCTTTAAACTGATCTTTCGCAAAGATGCAATCACGGAGGATATCCCTGAGATTATCATTTTTGGTAATATGATAGAGTTTTGTTGCAATCAATGTAAGTGTAGAAAGACGTTGTTGACCATCAACGATAAACACCTTACCCTCCACCTTATTTGTGATAAAGACATTGAGATAGTACCAGTTATACTTTTCCAGCACCTCTTGTGACATCTCCTCATCCTTATGCTCTTTATACGAGATTTCGAAGGCATAGAAGATATCGTTCAAGAGGACCTCCACCGTATTCTTTGTCCATACATATTCACGCTGATAAAAATCAACGTAATACACTTTCTGTTTCAAGCAAGAAAGTACACTTTGCTTATCAGGAATTATTTCTTGTGCCATATTGTCTAGTTATATATTATTTAAAAGCCAATGGCCACCTATAATTTTTTATTCATAGAATAGACCAAATCTTTCAGCAGTACCGAATTCTATCAAATTAATATTCGTCAATGTATCAACCTTAATATCATTGGTTATTATATTATCCAAGATGATGATCTGATACTTCCAATCCTTATCATTACAATATTTAGCAAAGGAGTCGATATTTGTATATTTTACATTGTTTTTTACTTACTTGATAAGTATCAAATCAAAGTACATTAGACGAGTCTTTAATGGCTTATCAGAAACAATACCTCTATATGATTTTTCCTGCTCTTCTGTGCTGAACATAAAATCAAAACCATTCTTCTTATAAAAAGCGACAGGCACATCTTCATTATAGGCATCAACTACCAAATAACGACATCCCGTTTTATTATATGGTTCAACAAACCAGGACTTAATAAAGTCCATTACTTCTGTCCCTACATGAAGATGCTGAAATTTTGTCGAAATTCCCAATCTTCCTATAAGTACAGCAGGATATATCAAATCCTGTTTTATATGAGGAACATGCTTTCCAACCTTTTTCTTTCTCGCATTAGGCAAGTACTTCGTGAAAATACTGGCATTTGAGACCGTAAAGGCACATACGATATCTGCCTTTGATTCCTCAAGATAATAGCAGTAAGATTTACCAAACAAGTTTTCGGAATAAGACGCTGCATCATTATGGAAGAATCCATCCAAGTCTTCATTGCCACATGAAAATGAAATAGATTCTTCCAATATTTCTTTTGTCAATGGAGAAAACACCGTTTTGTCTGCAAGAAACCCCATAACAAACTTTAAAATCTTGCTTTTGCCAAAATAGCCTTCATCTCAGCACGTTGCTTTGAGAAATCTATGCTACCACGCTTTTTCAATGTTTCTTCAGCTTTTTCTCTGAAAGCTAAAGCCTCATCACCTGTAAGCATAGGGATACCACTAATTGCTAATGCCATAATCTTATCTCCTATTATTTAGTTTATATAACTTGCCGCAAAAGTATGATTTTTCTTCGAAACCACCAAGAAAATCGAAAGGAATCTGCAAATTATCAGCCAATTACCCCCAAAATCAACAGTAAGCTATAAACAGCAAACTATTAATTGTAATCAACTATCCCCAGGCGGTCCCATCCCGCACAAAAAACTGCAGCTCCGCTGCTGGCGTAGACCTCTGATGGTCCGCCATCCTTATAGTGAAGCGGTTAAGAGCAACGAGGAGGAGCGGTTTCCTCTTTTCCCCTGAGGTTTCTGTCCCCTACAAGGGGAACCGAAGGGGTCGTAAAGACTATTGAAGAAGACCGAGATGAGAGGTGGACCCTCCCTTAAGGGGAAAAAGCTGTGCCAATGAGCGCAATGAAAGTTTACTTTCAAATTGCCGAGTGCAGCCAGCTTTATCAAAGGAAGGACTGGTAGGTTTTCGAAAAAAACACATTCTTTCAGAAATCCAGTTCGAAAGACAACCTTTAAAAGCGAAATAAGTTTTTCATTATTTCGCTTTTTTATACCACTCTACCATAACCTTAGCCTTTTCCTCCCAGGAAAGCTCCTTTTGTCTTTCCTTACAATTCTCCGAAAGGAGCTTCAGCAAAGACCGGTCATTTTCAAGCTCATTGAGCAATTTGGCGAAATCACGAGCCGACTGAGAAGGAGAAGAAAGAGGAACCTTCCTACCAACCTTGTCGTCGATAACGGCAGACATGCCGCAAGCATCAAAGCAAAGGACAGGTAAGCGATTGCTAACAGCCTCCAGTACAACAGTAGAAGTGTCCTCACTCACACTGGTGAAGAAGAAAAGCTGAGCCTTTCGCATCGCATTCATCACAACCTCATTCGATTGATTTCCATGCCATACCACTTTTTCAGTAATACTCAAAGAGTCTGCAAATGATTTAGCAGCAGCTACCTGATCATCAGAACCACTACCATATACGTCCAATACAATATGGGGATTACCCGTCATGGCAATAGCCTGCAAAGCAAGAGGTAACTGCTTTCTAAAGTCGAACTTGCCAACCCACATCACATGAAACTCCTGATTGTCAAATCGCTCCGTAGGAATATCTTCAGATAAGAAACAGCCTGTCTCAGGAATGATAACAGACTCCAAACCCTTATACTTCTTGATGGCACGATAAGAGTCTGGGATAGAACTAACCAATACCTTAGCTGTCTTGAAAGCCTCACCTACCCTTTTATCATGCTTCAATTGCCAGATATTCAGGAAGTTCTTCAAGCGGTTGAATACTTTCATTTTCAAGCCAGCTCCCTGCAGGTAAGCCGTAGGAAACTGTTTCAGACCACCGATAGGTCCCCATACGAACGGCACACCATTCTCTTGCGATAGTTTCCACAGATACCCCGGTTCACGGAATCCGATCATGTTGAGCTGATGCAACACATCCATCTTCTCCACCTTACAGATATCCTTTGCCAAGAGATACGTCTTCCACTGCCACTCCTTATAATATTTATAGAAGCGCCAGTCACCCTGGTTCCAGCACATCTTTCTGATTTCCTCCGATACCTGATTATAATAGAAGTGCATGTTCTTCCCCTGTTCCAAGGTAGGCACCACCTCCTCTATCTTGTCCCGAAACTCCCCTTCGGTAATAATATACAGTTCACAGAACTTAGCGAGATTACTCACCCAGTTCCATGCCATTCCCGGCTCACTTCCCATACCAGGCGAGCAAGCGTATGCATTAATTAGTATCTTCATACATTACAGATTTTTCATTAAATCTCCAACGCAAACTTATCCTTCGATAGCAGCGAAAGAAAAGCAGCGGTCATTACCTTTAGCAGGTATGCAGATAAGCAAATGATAGCAAACACTATAACGATGTTCAATGGGAACACACTATTCCACTTATTCGTAATAAGCATAATTGCCCTGCACCCCAAAAGTAGCAAAGGCAGTATTCACACCCTCATACAGCGGTTGGAAATGAGAATTGGTGATGAAGATAGCAGCCACAAACTTCATCATGTCCAATGAATATAAACGATCCTGATTCATAGTATCACTTTTTTACAGTCAACATTCTTTCATGCTCCATTATCTCCTCTTCCGTAAATCTCATTTTGAGCAGTTTGGCAGGAATACCACCGATGATACTATATGGAGGGAAGGACTTCGTGACCACAGCACCAGCAGCCACTACCGAACCATGACCGATAGTCACACCTTTGAGGATGGTCACATTCGCACCACACCACACTTCATCCTCAATGACGACAGGCTGGTCATATACATTCACCCCATCCACAAACTTATCCTCCACAGTAACATCCGCCATATACTTACCCAAGATGTCAATACGATGATCACCAGTGATGATTGTTGGTTTTGGACCGAAGAGCACCTTCTTGCCAATAGTACACGGTGCATCCGTACAATAGATGGTACTCCCCTTAGGAATCGAAGTACCATCCCCTACAGACAGGTTCCACAATCCCTTGAAATCCGAAGACATCGGACGGATATATACCCCCTTGCCACATTGCTTCATGCACCGCTTCCATACAGGAGCCCACATCTTGTCCCACAGATACGAAGGCACAAGACTTATCTTTTGTAATATCTGAAAAATATTCATAATGTCAAAACGTCACTATTAACCATTTAAAATCTCCTCATACAACTTCTCTATACTCTCATTCACCCTAACAGGAGCAAAGAATCTTTCTCCGAAGCTTTTTGAATATTCAGCCATATCCCTGCGAAGTTCAGGAGATTCCATCAACTTTCGAAGCTGCATGGTAAGAGCATCAGCATCATCAAATGGGAAAGTGAGGCAGTTCTTTCCCTCTTCTATCACATCAGGCAGACCACCTACAGGAGTAGTTACTACAGCAACACCTCTTGCCCAGGCTTCCAAAACCACCATAGGGAAACCCTCATGACGGGAGCACATACAATAGATACTTGCTTTATTCCAAACATCCTCCTTTTGCTTGCCAGTGATATAACCTGTAAAAGTAACACTTTTATCCAAACCCATATCAAGAGCCATAGCTTGAAAGCGCTCCACCTCACCATTTCCCATGATGGTCACATGCCAGTCAGGGAAATCTGCCTTCAGATTCTTCCATGCCGTCAAGAGCAAATCAGGATGCTTGTTGTCATTCAGAAAGGCAGCCATGATGATACTCTTTTCTTTGACAGAATAATCCACGGCTGGCGTAGGAGCACAGGCATTATAGATAACAGCAGTCTTGGCTTTCACAGTAGGAAACCACTCAGCAAAACACTTCTGCCACTTCTTTGCCAACAGCACCACACAGTCAGCTCGGTTCAGACACCATATAAACAATTTATTATGCGTATGATCCTCCAACTGATTACCCATGTGGATATGCATGACGATCTTCTTTCTGCCAAGTAATGCCAATAAGAGTACAGGCATTTGAATAATCAGGCAAATCTTGTCAGGCACCGTATGGAAATGTACAATATCATACTGCCATATCGTAAACAACGCCTTGAAGTAAGCCTTCAACGCATACCACAGCTTCACTCCATATCCTCTCTGAATTTGCGTACCAAGCCATCCGCAATGATACTTCTCCCAGAAAGGCATTGTCTTCATCAGGCGCAGCACACTCGCCACGCCTCCACCACTCTGCTCGGCAGAGCCGACCATTAAAACTTTAGACATAAATATAAGCTTAAATAAGCAGTTTAATATCTGAAAAATACTTTTGAGAATTTAGGCGTAATTCTCTTAACTCCCCAAATAATTGTAAAATCTATCAGGATAACAGATAACAATGACAGATAAAATATACCCATATTACATCCGTAGTATTGCATACACTTGCCTATTATATAAATGAGGATAAAATGAGACAAATAGATACCATAAGACATTTTGGATATTTCAACAATCAACTTATTATCCTTAAAAGAATTACACAAATGGCGAATGATATAGAATAAGCTCAAAGATATAAGAGCTATCATTGGATTATCATACCATAAGAAGTAGTTGACTCTCGTAAGAGAAAGGAATAAGATATGCCCCCCTACAATAGCCAAGATAATGAAAATTGCAAAAATCGATTTTGACAGTTTGATTCGGCTCATCTTATATCCTATAGCCATATAAATCAAATAGCAGAAATAGGAACGATTAGAATTAGTTGGGCATATATCCCCTTTCAAGATCAGCCATCCATTATAAATAAAGGTAAAGGCTGCAATAACTATTAATAAAGATATATACACAGAAATCTGCTTGCTTCTTAAACGATTCAGGAATGGAATCAACAGATAATAGATGACTATCAACCTGACATACCATAGATGAACTTCTGGCTTGTGAGCAAAAGCCATACAAAGCAGCATTTCTTTCAATGAAAAAGGGCGAATCGTTACCAAGCAATATATAACAATCCAAATCTCTGCAGTTAAAAATAGAGGTAATAGCCCTCTTTTGTAAAAAGCAAATATATCTGATTTTGATTTAAAATCTTTACCTAATAACAAGGAGCCACTTACCAGCATAAATAATGGCACACCCAATGTTGCGATAATACTATTAATAGTCAAAAAGTCATTCGACAAGATACAGTTTACTTGAATACCCTGTTCAACTATCCAAACGACATGCGCTAAGATGACAAATAATATAGCAACAAACTTAACTATATCAATCCAAAAGATTCTTGCTTTCATTCTTCATTCGATTTAATTGCAGTTTTCTTCTCTTCATCTGCTCCATTGCATTTCTATTAGCATTCAGACACAATGCTATCAGCATACAATATCCCATACCCTTACCTGAAAGCCATGAAGAATCTGCAGTCTGCTCAATAACAAGACAACAGAAAGTAAGCATCGCTACACGATAATATCGCATATCTACTATCTGATTGAAAGCTACTAACCTACGCTTCCAGAACCAGCAGAAGAAAAAGACACCTACAATACCAAACTGCGCTAAAGTTGGATAATAAGCATCACAGATAAAACCACCTCCTTCATCCAATCCCCAGATACCATTTAAATTATACTTATAATATAAAGGAGAATAAAACTTCCAGGCACCATTACATGCAAAGCTGCCCATGCCAGAACCGAATGGCAAATAATCCCATAGGATTCGTAACGAAGTTTTATAAGTCATAGGACGAGCTAATTCATCGTTACTCAATCCAGACACATAATAAGTATCAAATCGTGTCCATGTAATCGCCAATATAACAACCACCACTAATACACAATATGCAATAGTTTTAGGGGACTTAAAATTCAATCTGTTTTTAACAAAATAGACAAAACCTATAAAGCAAACCACCTCGCCCATGAATTTAAACTTAGGTGCTAACATACCGGTTAAAACTAACAAAAGAGCAATATTTCGGTTGCGTTTTGTTTCTTTAGTAAAGAGATACCACGACATACCTGTACATATAGCTAACTGACCAAGAACAGGGAATTCTGCTTCTACCTGAGTATCTAAGGCTTGTGGATGATAAACTATCCAAGAGAACAATGTTAAAACCATCGTTCCCAACATCCATTTCTTTTGCTTTTTAGTAAAGCGAGGATTCAAAATCCAAGTACAATAAATAATAGAATAAGGGCGAACTTCTTGCATCAAATCGAGCCAAACTGCTCCTGAGACATTGGCGCCAAAAAGTAAAGAATAAATAACATAAAAAGTTATTATACTCAAGCACAGCACAAACTCTTTCCATGGTCGCCTGTTGATACTACGATTATTACTATACATCCATACTGTATATATCAGCAATAAAACAGTCATTGCCTCATCTACGCTGGAGAAACCAGGAAGATCATTATAAGCTATACAAGTTGGGAAATAGATAATCCAATAAAGTGTGAAAAAACGTGCAATACCTTTCATCGTTATTTATTTTTAAGTTTTGCTTTCATCGTAAATAAAGCCAGCAAAAGTTTTTCTGGAATTATTTGCTTAACAATTTCTTTCATCGAGAATTTCTTGTCAACCCAAGTTCCTGCATAATGGTGTATCGTTCGAGTATTCTTCTCCACATGAATACGACCTGTAGTCACATTGATAGGACAAAAATACTCTGAAGGATATATAAAGCAACCTGCTACTTCCTGTATACCAGCCACATTCTTCAATCCATTTTCACGAAGCACCTGCGTAGCGATATGCACCACGGTGATTTGATTTCTCATAACAGCTTCATGCACAAAATGTTTTCCCTCATAAAAATCAAGCATCTTTTTGATAATGCCGAGGCCTGGGTTCACCCCCAGGCCGAGGCCTGGGGCAA
>OGYV01000994.1_pt1 | contig 22612 bp, 19 predicted proteins | sample 1576651 | NCBI WGS metagenome assembly OGYV01 (sample SAMEA3541570, study PRJEB24748) | human gut metagenome | biome: human gut; feature: human-associated habitat; material: faeces | place: China | collected 2012
TGTTGCTCCTGTGAGTTTCTGCCCCTTCAGGGCGTGTTGCTCCTGTGAGTTTCTGCCCCTTCAGGGCGTGTTGCTCCTGTGAGTTTCTGAACCTTCAGGGCGTATAGAGCATATTTACTAAAGTTTAATAAGGTAATATTAATGATGAAATACGGATTTATCAAGGTTGCCAGTGCCGTTCCGATGGTGAAGGTGGGCGACGTAAAATATAATGTAGAGCAGATAGAAAACCTCACCGTACAGGCAGAGGGCAAGGGTGTGGAAGTCATCGTCTTCCCAGAGCTCTCGGTCACAGGTTACAGTTGTCAGGACCTCTTCAGCCAGAACCTCCTCTTGGAGGTGGCAGAGCAGGGCGTGATGATGCTGCTCGACTTTACACGCAAGCTCGACATCATCACCATTGTAGGAGCACCCGTGGTGGCAGGCGACCTGTTGCTCAACTGCGCTGTAGTGATACAGCAGGGGCAGATATTGGGCATTGTGCCCAAGACCTATCTGCCCAACTACAGCGAGTTTTATGAGAAACGATGGTTTGCCTCAGCGCAAGACCTCTTGGAGACAGAGATTCGGTTTGCCGGACACATGGTGAAGGTGACTCCCGACCTGCAGCTGTTCCGTACTTACGACGGTGTGCGCTTCGGTGTGGAGATATGCGAGGACGTATGGGCGCCAGCACCTCCCAGCAACAAGTTGGCGCTGGCAGGTGCCGACCTGATATTCAACCTCTCAGCCTCGGACGAGCTGATAGGCAAGCACAACTATCTGAAGAGTCTGCTGTCGCAGCAGAGTGCCCGCACCATGACAGGTTATGTTTACAGTTCGTGCGGCTTCGGCGAGAGTACACAGGATGTGGTGTATGGCGGTAATGCCCTTATCTACGAGAATGGACAAATGCTTGAAGAAGGCGAGCGTTTTGCCACTGTTTCACAGATGGTTACAGCACAGATAGACGTGGAGCGACTCCGCTCTGAGCGCCGCACCAATTCTACCTATGTCAATGCACAGCGCAACATTAAGTATTCGATACTCGACCATCAGTTTGGTATTCGCAACATCGAGGCGTCTCCAGCAGAGAACGACCGTGAGTTTGTGTTGGAGCGACCTGTCAACCCTCATCCCTTCATTCCTACCTCTGCCGACATGAAGGCATCGTGCGAGGAGATATTCAATATCCAGGTGATGGGACTTGCCAAGCGCATCGTGCATACTGGCGCCAAGACTGTGGTAGTGGGTATCAGCGGAGGTCTTGACTCGACTTTGGCCCTCTTGGTTTGCGTGAAGACTTTCGACAAGTTGGGAATGAACCGCAAGGGAATCGTAGGAGTCACCATGCCTGGTTTCGGAACCACCGACCGCACTTATAACAACGCTCTGACGCTGATGCAGAGCTTAGGCATCACCATTCGCGAGATCAGCATCGCCAAGGCTGTGACCCAGCATTTTGAGGACATAGGCCATGACGCCTCCGTGCACGATGTGACCTACGAGAACTCGCAGGCACGCGAGCGTACACAGATACTGATGGACCTTGCCAACCAGTTGGGAGGAATGGTGATAGGTACAGGCGACCTGTCGGAACTCGCTCTGGGATGGGCCACTTACAATGGCGACCACATGAGCATGTACGGTGTGAATGCCAGCATACCCAAGACCTTGATTCGCCACTTGGTGAACTATGTGGCAGAGAGTGGGGTAGACGAGCAGAGCCGCAACACCCTGCTCGATATCATCGACACACCTATCAGTCCGGAGCTGATACCTGCCGATGAGAATGGCAACATCAAGCAGAAGACCGAGGATCTTGTGGGACCATACGAGTTGCACGACTTCTTCCTGTATTACTTCCTGCGTTTCGGCTATCGCCCTGCCAAGATCTATCTCTTGGCAAAGAAGGCATTCATAGATACAGATGTACAGCGTGTGAAAATCAGCGACAACGATCCTGACAGCTATGATGAGGAAACCATCAAGAAATGGCTGAAGACCTTTGTGCGCCGCTTCTTCAACCAGCAGTTCAAGCGCAGCTGTCTGCCCGATGGTCCAAAGGTGGGAAGTGTGAGTCTGAGTCCCCGTGGCGACTGGCGCATGCCTTCGGATGCCAACTCCACTATCTGGCTGCAGGATGCCGAGAATCTATAGACAGCATAAACTCAGACAACTTTCATGGTTATCATCCTGACAATATTGGCTTACTTCGCTGTGTTGCTGCTCTTCAGCCGCCTCACATCGAGGCAAGCCAACAACAATACGTTCTATCGTGGCGATCGACGTTCGCCCTGGTACATGGTGGCTTTCGGAATGGTGGGAGCTTCCATCTCGGGCATCACCTTCGTCAGTGTGCCTGGCATGGCGATGCTGAGTGGCATGACTTACCTGCAGATGTGCTTAGGCTTCATCGTGGGTTACTTCCTGGTGGCTTTCGTCCTGTTGCCGGTATATTATCGGTACAACCTTACCACCATCTATACCTATCTGCTCCACAGGTTGGGCAACCGTTCCTACAAGACGGGAGCTTCCTTCTTCCTGTTGTCGAAGATGACAGGAGCAGCCGTGCGCTTCTTCGTGGTGTGCTTCATCCTGCAGCACTTCGTGCTCGACAACATCGGTGTTCCCTTCTGGCTCACCGTGCCATCGATGGTGGTGCTCATCTGGCTCTATACACGCAAGGGAGGCATCAAGACATTGGTATGGACCGACACCTTTCAGACACTCTGCATGTTTGCCGCGCTTCTCCTTATTATATATAAGGTGACAGGACAACTCGGAATGACACCCACGGAGGCCTTCGCAGCTATCAGCCAGGATGAACACTCGCGCATCTTTGTCTTCGACGACTGGGTGTCGCGACAGAACTTCTGGAAACAGTTTCTCAGCGGTATCTTCGTGGTCATCGTGATGACTGGTCTCGACCAGGACATGATGCAGAAGAACCTGACCTGCAAGACATTGCGTGAAGCCCAGAAAGACATGTGCAGCTATGGTTTCGCCTTCGTGCCAGCCAATCTGCTCTTCCTCTCCCTCGGTGTGCTGCTGATGATGCTGGCCAAGTCGCAGGGCATGGCTCTTCCTGAAAAGCCCGACGACCTGTTGCCTATGTTTGCTGCCTCGGGAGCCTTGGGGTCTATGGTGACCGTGTTCTTCACGATAGGAGTGGTGGCAGCCAGTTTCTCGAGTGCCGACTCTGCTCTTACCGCCCTTACCACCAGTGTATGCGTGGATATCTTCGGTCGCGATGAGGATGAAGATCTCCGCAAGAAGGTGCATCTCGCCGTGGCAATGGTCTTCATGCTCTTCATCATAGGCTTCGGAGCCCTTAACTCGACGAGTGTCATCGATGCCATCTATATCCTGTGCTCCTATACCTACGGTCCGCTGTTGGGACTCTTTGCTTTCGGACTGATGACCCACAGAAAGGTGAACGACAGGTGGGTGCCCTGGATATGTATCGCGAGTCCGCTGATATGCTTTGCCGTCGATACCCTGACCATGCAGTTTACGGGCTATAAGTTCGGCTATGAGCTACTGATGCTGAATGGCGCCCTGACCTTTGCCGGATTGGCACTGAGTGGTATCGGGCAAGAAGTTAAGGAGTTAAGGAGTTAAGGAGTTAAGACAAATGCTTTATGGCTCAGTATACAACCCAAAAGGCTGTTGGCTATAACTTCTAACGACCGAGGGGAGTGATAACTTCTTTAACTTCTTTAACTTCTGAACATGCGAAACTTGAGTTAAACATTAATTATTATATAGATGAAAACAAAAATGGTATTAGCAGCTTTGTTGTTAGGAACCACAGCTGCTTTCGCCCAGCAAGACAAGTTGGGCTCTGGCATTGACAAGGCCAACATGGACCTGAGTATCAAGCCAGGAACAGATTTCTATCGTTATGCCGCCGGCAACTGGATGAAGAATCATCCACTCGACGGAGAGCACCCTGACAATGGTGCCTTTACCGATCTCTTCGAACTGAACCAGAAGCGCATTCAGAACATCATCCTCGAATATGCTTCAAAGCCACAGCAGAAGGGTTCGCTCGGACAAAAGATAGGTTCACTCTACAACCTCCGCATGGACAGCGTTCGACTGAACAAGGAGGGATGGGCACCTATCAAGCCTACTCTCGACCGCATCGCTGCCATCAAGGACCGCAGAGAGTATCAGTTGGTTACTGCTCAGCTTGACTTCCGTGGCGAGGGTACCATGATGTATGGCATCGGTGTTGGTGCCGACCTTCGTGATGCTGCCAACAATCTGGTGGAAGTGGGACAGGGTGGTCTTGGACTGGGAGTGCGCGACTATTATCTCAATGACGACGACCAGACCAAGAAGATCCGTGAGGCTTACAAGACATACATAAAGAAGCTCTTCCAGATGGTAGGCAACGACGAGGCTACTGCCGAGAAGAAGATGGTTGCTGTGATGGCCATTGAGACTCGTATTGCCAAGGCAAGCTACAGCCAGGTGCAGCTTCGTGACATCGACAAGAATTATCACAAGATGAGCTACAACCAGTTGGTTATCGACTATCCTGGTATCGACTGGGGCAATGTGTTCCTGGCATCAGGCTTCCCAGCCTTCAAGGACATCTGTGTGGGTCAGCCAGAGCCTATCCACGAGGTGGAGAAGATTCTTGCCGAGACCTCTCTCGACGACCTGAAGACCTATGCTGAGCTCAAGGTCATCTCAGGAGCCACCGGTGTGCTGAGTGATGATTTCCGGGCCGTATCTTTCGAACTGAGCAAGGTGATGAGTGGTGTGCAGCAGGACCGTCCTCGCTGGAAGCGTGCTGTGAGCAGCGTGAGCGGTGTCTTGGGCGAGGCCATCGGTAAGCTCTATGTAGAGAAGTATTTCCCTGAGAGCAGCAAGAACCGTATGCTCCAGTTGGTTCACAACCTGCAGACAGCCCTTGCGCAGCGCATCGACGAGGCTACCTGGATGAGCGCCGCCACCAAGGCACAGGCAAAGGATAAGTTGGAGAACTTTATTATCAAGATAGGTTATCCAGACAAGTGGAAGGACTACAGCGGACTGCAGGTGGACGACAGTCTGTCGCTCTATGAGAATATGGCAAACATCTCTGAGTTCTTCACCAAGGATGATATCGCCCGTAAGGTGAACAAGCCAGTAGACAAGATGGAGTGGGGAATGACACCTCAGACCATCAATGCCTATTACAACCCTACCACCAACGAGATCTGCTTCCCTGCAGCTATTCTGCAGCCTCCTTTCTTCGACCCATCAGCTGACGATGCCATGAACTATGGTGCTATCGGTGGTGTGATAGGACATGAGATGAGTCATGGTTTCGACGATCAGGGCAGTCAGTTTGACAAGACTGGCAACCAGCACAACTGGTGGACGGTTGCTGATAAGAAGAACTTCGAGGCCCGTACCAAGGTGCTCGTCAACCATTTCAACACGATAGAGTTGGCAGGCAAGAAGGTAAACGGTCAGCTGACATTGGGTGAGAACATCGGTGACAATGGTGGCCTGAATATCGCCTTCCGTGCTCTGCAGAACGTGATGAAGACAGAAAAACTTGGCGTGAAGGACGGTTTCACTCCTGAGCAGCGCTTCTTCCTGTCATGGGCTCGTGTATGGGCAGGCAATGCCCGTCCTGAGTATCTGCAGTATCTCATGACAGTGGATGTTCACTCTCCCAATGAGGCTCGTGTGAATGGTGCACTCCCAATGGTTGACGCATGGTACAAGGCTTTCGGTATCAAGAATGGCGAAAAGCTCTTTGTTCCAAAGAACAAGCGTGCCCATATCTGGTAAAAAGGAGTTGACTCCTGATATAAAAAATATCCTAACTGAAGTTTCGCATGTGGTTCAAGTACGGGCTGAAGGTCCAAAAGCTCCTAGCCCAGGGCATCGCCCTGGGTATAATGGCAATCAGCAATGCGCCCTGTAAGGGCAACAGCTTTATATATTGCCTGGAGTTTTAAAGCTTTTGCCCTTACAGGGCGACAGGTTACCGCCCCAAACAACCCAGGGCGATGCCCTGGGCTAAGAGCTTCTGCCCTTTCAGGGCGTGTGGGGCTTACTTGCGAAACTTGAATATCCTAAGTTACATTGACAAGTAACTTAGGATATTTTTTTATGTCTTGAAAGTGACTAATGAATAAGTACTACCTTAGGGGGCTTGTTTAGTGTTTGATGTTTATTTTAAGTCCACTAAAGCATTTGTCTTAACTCCTTAACTCCTTAACTCCTTAACTCCTCTAACTCCCACATGTGTTTGTACTGAATTTTACAAAAATATGGGCTTGTATCGTTTTTTCCAAAAAAATGAGTGATTTTTTTAAATAGCTTTCTACAAAAATTAACTAAATTTGCAGCGTTCGAATCACTAAACAACTAATAACTTTTAAAACTAACTGAATTTAGAACTATGGCTACAGCTATTATACTCATCCAATTGGCCCTTGTATTGGCCCTGATCTTCATTGGTGCCCGTGTTGGTGGCATAGGTCTGGGAATCTATGGTATGGTGGGCGTTTTCATCCTCGTCTTTGTCTTCGGACTGAAGCCAGGAAATCTGCCTATTGACGTGATGCTCATTATTGTATCAGTCATCACGGCAGCCTCCACTTTGCAGGCAGCAGGCGGATTGGATTATTTGGTAGGTGTAGCAGCACGTTTCCTGCGCAAGCATCCTGAGAAGATAACATACTACGGTCCGCTTACCACATGGCTCTTCTGCCTCGTGGCAGGAACCGCACACACCAGCTATTCGCTGCTTCCTATCATCTCCGAGATAGCCACCAACTCTAAGATCCGCCCTGAGCGACCCCTCAGCGTGGCAACCATAGCCGCCTCCTTAGGTATTACCGGAAGTCCGGTATCGGCAGCAACGGCAGCCATCATCAGTACCGACTTGCTGGGTTGCAAGGGAGTAGAGCTGGGTACCATACTCCTGGTTTGTATTCCTGCTTCCTTCATCGCCATCCTGGTGGCAGCCTTGGTGCAGAACCACGTAGGAAAAGAATTGGTAGACGACCCTATATATAAAGAAAAGGTACGCGAGGGAATCATCAAGCCCGAGGAGGACAGCCGTCTTATCGACGAGATGATCAAGAATCCTAACCCACGCTCCAAGTATGCCGTGGTAGCCTTCTTGCTCGGTGTGCTGGCGGTAGTCGTATTTGGCAGTTTCCCATCCCTTCGTCCTTCGTTCATGGTAGGCGACGAGATACACCGCGTGTCTATGCCCGAGACCATTGAAATCGTCATGATGGCAACAGCATCCCTGATACTTCTTGCAGGCAAGGCAAAGGTACAGGATGCAGTGAAGGGCAACGTCTTCGGAGCAGGAATGAATGCCATGGTTGCCATTTTCGGTATTGCCTGGATGGGCGACACCTTCTTCAATGGACATTTGGATTTCTTCAAGGAGCACATTTCTACTGTAGTGACCCAGTATCCTTTCCTCTTCGCCATCGCTCTGTTCTTCATGTCGATCATGCTCTTCTCGCAGGCGGCAACAGTAAGAACCCTTTATCCCTTGGGTATAGGACTGGGCATCTCGCCTCTGGCACTCGTGGCAATGTTCCCTGCTGTCAATGGCTACTTCTTCTTGCCTAACTATCCTACAGAGGTGGCAGCCATCAACTTCGACCGTACAGGAACCACACGTATCGGCAGATTTGTTGTGAATCACTCCTTCCAGCTGGCTGGCTTCATCACAACCTTTGTCAGCATCGGCATAGGATACCTCATTATCCAACTGCTTTAATGAGGAAGTGATAAATATATGTAAATCAGAGAGTTTATTAACAAATATATTAACCTAAATTAAAACCGATTATTATGAATAAAAGATTTTTCTCATTAATGACACTCCTTTTGTTGGTAGTGGCATGTGCGTTTGCAAAACCTAAGGTACGTATTATCGCAACAGGTGGAACCATTGCTGGTGCAGGAACTTCAGCTACAGGTTCAGCATATACAGCAGGTCAGGTAGGTGTTCAGAGCTTGATAGCAGCTGTGCCTCAGATGCTTGATTTGGCCGACGTAACAGGCGAGCAGCTTGTTAATATCGGTTCACAGGATATGAATGACCAGGTATGGCTCAAGTTGGCTAAGCGTATCAACGAGTTGTTGAACAAGGAAGGATACGACGGCGTTGTGGTTACTCACGGAACCGACACTATGGAAGAGACAGCTTACTTCCTCAACCTGACTGTTCACAGCGACAAGCCTGTAGTACTCGTAGGTTCTATGCGTCCAAGTACAGGTATCAGCGCCGATGGTCCTGCCAACCTCTATGGAGCCGTTGTTGCAGCTGCAAGTCCTAACTCAAAGGGACGTGGCGTAATGTGCTGTATGAACAACCTCTTGCTCGATGCAAAGGATGTCATCAAGACTCACACTACAGACTGCGCTACATTCCAGGGTGGTAACTATGGTAAGATTGGTTATATCTATGGTGGCGAGGCTATCTACAATCGCCAGGTAGATAATCTGCACACCACAAAGAGCGAGTTCAGCGTAGAGGGGCTTACCGAGTTGCCAAAGGTAGGTATCGTTTACGGTTACTCCAACTGCTCTCCACTTCCTTTCAAGGCTTTCGTTGATGCCAAGTATGCTGGTATCGTATTGGCAGGTGTAGGTGACGGTAACTTCTATAAGGACGTATTCGACGAGGCTCTCAAGGCACGCCAGAAGGGTATTCTCGTAGTTCGTTCAAGCCGCGTTCCTACTGGTCCTACATGTCTCAACGGCGAGGTAGACGACACCAAGTATCAGTTTGTAGCTTCTTTGGCTCTCAACCCACAGAAGGCTCGCGTACTCTTGATGCTTGCTCTTACCAAGACCCACGACTGGCAGAAGATCCAGGAGTACTTCCAGAAGTATTAATTTTTCACACTCTCTGATTTCCAGTTCCTCCTGAGCCTCTGTCTAAGAGCAGGGAGGAACTACCAAGAGGGAACAATTTACCTTATTATTATAAACCTTAATACAAAACCTAAAGATTATGAAGAAAATTATAATGATGTTTGCAGCGCTTGCCATGACAATGGGAGCTAATGCACAAGGAAACAATATCGGCATGGGTGGTTGCGACGGTGATATTCAGTCAATTCACGAGCGCATAACCAAGTTGGAGAAGAAGAACGATATGTTCAATCTCTATTTCAACTATGCAGCTTCATTCCAGGCAGAGCACAACAGCCTTTCTGATGAATGGGGCACCAAGTTTGCCAACAAGCAGTTGCGTATCGAGATCAAGGGTAACTTGACCGACAAGTTGTACTATCGTTTGCGTCATCGCCTCAACAAGGCTACCGACGCCAAGGGTGAGGACAACTTCGCTAAGGCTACCGACATTATGATGGTAGGTTACAACTTCAATGACAAGCTCTCTATCTCGGGAGGTAAGATGTGCCAGATCTGGGGAGGCTTCGAGTTTGATGAGAACCCAATGTACATCTATCAGTATTCAGACATGGTAGACAACATGGACAACTTCATGGCCGGTGTTACCGTGAGCTACAAGCCAATACCTACTCAGGAAATCGCAGTCGAGATCAGCAATTCTTACAATGGTAAGTTTGCAGATGAGTATGGTGACGAAGCAGTGGTTGTCAACAACGACGAGGCTCAGGCTCTCCAGAAGTCAAAGAATCCTCTTACCTATATCATCAATTGGAATGGTAGCTTCTTTGATGGCAAGTTGAACACCCGTTGGGCATGGGGTCTTCAGACACAGGCCAAGGGCAAGTACAGCCGTATGCTCACTCTCGGTCAGCAGCTCAATCTGCCTAAGTTCCAATGGTACTTCGACTATATGGGCGCATTCGACGACCTCGACCGTCTGAAGATTGCTACCAATGAGTTGGGAGGCGCATTTGTTGACGATGAGGGTAATGCTCTCGGTAATGTTTATCTGGGCAAGGTACACTACAACAGCTTTATCACAAAGGCCAACTGGCAGTTTGCTCCAAGCTGGAACTTAATGCTCAAGGGCATGTACGAGACAGCAAGTGTAACAAAGATGGAGCAGTTCAAGAACTATCGCAAGAGCTTCGGCTACATGGGCAGCATCGAATATTATCCAGCTAAGCAGCAGGATTTCCGCCTCTTCTTGGCATACGTAGGCCGTAAGTACGATTACAGCACAAAGTGCGGTTTGAAGGACTACAATACCGATCGCATCGAACTTGGTTTCATGTATCGCATCAAAGCTTACTAAATCATTTTTCCAGTCTTATTAGAAACAGTGGGAGCTGAAGGGGAAAACCCTCCAGCTCCTTATTGTATAAATCTATTGGCTAATTCTTATCTATGATGTTCAGGGTAAAACTTAACTCTTTGGTATAAACAAAAGTTTTCGACCGTACAGGTCGAATTTCTTTCCGACGATGTTTGCTGAATAGAAAAGCCTCGAAATGAAAGCGGCTTCGATAGTCAATGAAGCCTATTTCGTAGAGCAATGAAAGCGGCTTCGTAAGCAGTTGAAGCCTATTGCATTCTGATAGAAACTATAGGTTTAATCAATTATTGAAGTTTCGCATGTGGTTCAAGTACGGGCTGAAGGCCCAAAAGCTCCTAGCCCAGGGCACCGCCCTGGGTATAATGGCAATCAACAAGGCGCCCTGTAAGGGCAAAAGCTTTGTATATTGCCTGGCATTTGAAAGCTTTTGCCCTTACTATTATATTTGCACTTGGAAAAATAAAGAGGTAAAAATCTTTATATCTAATTTTATGTTAAACAACCAAAGATTATAAGTTATAAATACTTAAATATTAAATAATTAACAATTATTCAGTAAACACTAAGTAACACTGATTCTTTCATCTTCAATACTCAAATAATACTTATCCGTCAATTCTTCATCAAACTTTAAGATTGCCATTGGATAAGTAGTACGTGATCCGTCACTATTGGTTACATGTTTTCGGTAACGATGCAATTTGAAATCAAAGGACTTCATTTCCTTTCTTGTTATAATAGTCGCATAACCATAACATTCCCAGATACATGAAAAATAGAAACCTTGAGTCTTATACAGCCATATCTTGTATAAGTACAAGTCATCAAAGGATTCTTGTTTGCGAATCTTTACATCATGGTAAGGTTCCCATCGTACATATCCTTGTAATGACTTACCTCTTTCTGTTTCGCTTGCTGGACATTTTTTACCATCAACATCTACATAGTAACCCGTTAAATCTACTTTATCACATTCTGTATAACCATTGAACGTCTGTTCAATAAGTGAACTAAACTTATCTCCAATAAGAATTTTCTCGTTAATAATGCGGTCGATCTCATCTAATGATTCTGTTACATATACTGTTGAATTGTGATAACCTATATTACCACAATTCTGGCATCTATGTTTATCTCTTTGAAGAATATGGTTACATTTCTCTAACCATTCTCTTTGGGTCAAAAGTTCGGTATAAGTCATTCTCTGTTATTTTTTTAGGTAATCCTTTAATTCCATCATGCTTTTTCTGATTATTTCAGTAGTAACCTTACCTGTGCCCGGCATAGGAAAGAGAAAAGGACGGCTACCATAGAAATAGTCAGATAGGGTATCGTTAAATCCATATTCAACCTTTATGAATAACGGTACAATATTTTCAAGGATTGGTTTATAGACAAAGAACAACACCTTAGGTGAATGTCTTTTTATTATATCCAACACATTTTGTTTTCCTTCCATATATTCTGCCAAAGAAGGTTCGTTACCAGTAAGTCTTGGTGCTTTTACAATATCTGTTATTCCGATATTACTCAATAGAAGAGAATCATCATGATATTGTGTTGATTTTTTAAGAATACCATACTCTTCTAGTTTATTCCACATACTTTTCCCTTGACGACCTTGAAAATAATGACCTATTTTAACACTATTAGGAGATGGTGTCTTTCCAATTATCAGCATATCCAATACTGAATTGGTATCAGGAAGTATATCTTCAAAGGTTTCATAATGTTTACCTTCTTCTAAGAACGTAATTCTATGATTCATTTTGATGTAATTTTTTCGGTTTACTGATAAGCACTACAAGACACTACAATTTGTCCGATACAGTCAGCTTCACCACATTCTACCATAGAAGTGGCTATCGCCTCGGCTTCCTCATAACTATTTGCATTAACAATAATAGTCAGGGATTCATTCAAGTCTGTATATATGTCAACATAGTACAATTCCATTCTTTTATAACTTCTTCAACCAGATTACAATTATATCATCGCACAATCAAGTGATTCAAAAGCATCGTTCAGTTTTTCTTTTATCTCATCAAGTTCAGAATCACTTATGTCATGTTTCTTTTTGAGAATGTCTATAGTCTGAGCTATTTCTAACATTGTTTTATAGGCACTGTGTAAATCACTTGCAGCCGATTCCATATTGTTGTTCTGATAACTTGGGGATGCCAGAAAGTTGTCAGGTAATCTTGAAAATGCATCGTCTTCTTCATCTTCAATTTTCTTAATCCGTTCTGCATAGTCAAGTATATATTGTTTCTTTTTCCTCAAATGACCTGCTCGACTGGAAAAATGATATAAATCCTCAAAGTTCTTCAAAAAAGACCTTATATTGAACATTAGAAGCTCTATTTGATTTCTTCTTTCTCTATTCATATAAATCCGACATTTGTTTAATGTTTTCCTTCACCTTGTTTACAACGGACTCAGGATAGACAACTTTTAACCAAGCACCTCTTGAAAGGACATAACCTATGAAATCCGATGTCGGTCTGAGATAAACTTCATAATCTACATACCCATCGCCAACGTCAATCTTACATTGCGTAGGATGAACAGGTAAATCTTCCATATAGAAGTTTTCTCGATGGAATGCACGGAGTATTATACGTTGTGCTGGGAATCTTTCATCTTTCATTACACCATAGCAGTCTTCAAAATAGTCCTTGTGACTAAAGTCTTTAGGTATTGTGAATTTCTCCTTTTGTCTTACAGCCTTGACAATGCGGTCGAAAGAAAAAGTTCTATAACCATCTTCCGTATTTGCAATCAGGTACCATCTCCTTTTATGAAGTTTAATGAAGTATGGCTCGATGATACGTTCAGACGTTTCTGTTGACGCATATTTATTATATGTGATGAACAGTTTATCACATTTCTTCATCGCTTCAACTATCACTTTCAAACAACCTACAGCAGGAATAGATTCCAGAAAGATTCTGTCTTGTAACGATATGCTGTCCAGAATTATATTGTTCACAGTCAAAGTATTAAGCATCCAATGCTGTATAGTATCATCACGAAGAACTTGTTCGTTCTCTATATAGTAAGCGTTGCCATTCTTTCGGTCGCATCCTATTCTGATGCCGAACATTTGTTCTATTGCACTACGATGGCGGACAAAAGTAGTACGGGCAATCTCTATTCCTTCAGAGAAATCTTCTTCAAGCCATTTCTGGTTGATCTCTCTTAGTGAAATACGTCCGGCATTTTGAATGGTCTTTATCAGCCATAAGTATTCTCGAAATATAGAAGGGATAGTCATAGGCGTTTATTTTGGAAATACTTTTTTTGACATTTTATTACCATGCTCTTAGTTCAAGAACGATTCTGCCCATGACCCATCATCTGATGTTGAATTTGATTCGGAAGGTTTTGACTTGACCTTTTTTGTTGGCTCAGGCTTTGTCGTTTCTGTGGTTTCTTCTTCCAAAGCAGGAAAATCTTCTTCTAACAGTAATGTATCATCTTCTGCATTCTTAAGTTGATATTTTCTCTTCGGATTTGATTTCGCACCATATTTGATCAGTTTCTTTGCTGCTACTTCTATACTCTGCCCAGAAGGTCCGCTAACGCTCTTTACTTCCTCAAATGCTTTCTGGGTTTTAGTCAGCATCTCATCAACCTTCAGGAAACGCTCATAGAACATCTGCACACGATCAACAACCATATTAGCAGTTTTCATCATCTGCTCCTGGTTCTCTATCTGCTTTACCTGTCGCCATGTCATCTCTAATACTCGCAACATCATATAAAGATTCTGACTGCCAGCGATGATGACTCCCTTGTCGTATGCCTCTTTCCACAATGTAGGTTCATTCATGAGTGCCAACTGCAAAGCGCTTTCCGAGAAGACATACATCAGCACAAAATCAAGTTTACCTCTACCTTCTTTAATATAAGCAGAGTAATTCTTTCTTGAAAGTTCATTAACATGCTGGCGTACAGATGCTATATGGCGAGTCAGAGCCTCATGGCGTTGTACGTCATTTTCTGCGTTATGGTAATCCTCAAATGCCTTGAACGACATCTTGGAATCGATAATCACATCTCGTTCATCTGGGAAATGGAGGATGATATCAGGAATCATTCTATGTCCATCTTCTTCATCATAGATAGCTCTGCCTGAAGAGTCTCTCATTGTAGTTTGTTCCTCAAACTGAGTGCCTTCTTCAAGTCCCATGTCTTCAAGAAGTTGTTTCAGACGGAGTTCACCAAAGTTACCTTGCGTCTTGTTTTCACCAGTAAGAGCTTGCGCAAGTTTATCAGCACGTTCGCCCACCTCACGGCTCTGCTCTATAGAGTGTTTGATTGTTGCATCAAGGCGCACCATCGTTTCCTTGTGTTCCTGACCACTCTTCTCTACGGCATCCTTCATTTGGGTAATACCATCCTTCAAAGGGTTGAGGATTGAAGCCAAAGCCTCCTTATTCTTTTCGCTAAGTTGCTCGGAACGTTCCTTAAGAATCTTCTCTGATGCTGTATTCATCTGCTCCTTGATGAGAGTCATCTGCTGTTCCATCTGCTCCATTTGCTGAGTCTTCAAGTCCTGCAGTTGTTTAGCATACTGTTCCTTCATCTCTGCAAGCTGTGTCTCGTACTGGCGAATTGTCTCAGATAAAGCCTTATCTCCAGCCTCACCTAACTCTTTTCTCTGTCTCTCTGCATCCGTTTTGTATGATTGAAGTTGCTGTTCAGACTTAGTTCTAAGTTCATCCAACTGTTGCTCATAGTGATTCTTTGAAGATTCAAGTTGGTCTGTATATTGTTTGCGTATGTTCCTAATCTGTTCCTCATACTGGCGAACAGTATCAGCCAATGCCTTTTCATTTGATTCTATCAGTTCTTTCCTTTGCTTCTCTGCATCTGCTTTCGACGAAGACATTGCCGACTCTGATTTAGTACGAAATTCAGACAACTGATCCTCATAATGTTTCTTGGATGACTCAATCTGACCTTCAAACTGTTTCTTTTGAGACTCAATTTGGCTAAGGAATTGAGTCTTTACGTCATTGAGGGTGCGTTCTGACTGTTCCTTTGCTGATGACAACTGTTCTTTAGCTGTAGCCTCTTGTTTTCTTAATACTTCCTTGTAATCTGCTATAACCTTTTCCTTATCAGTCTTCTCTGATTCTAATAATGCAGAGAGATTATCAACCTTAGTTTGCATAACGTCACGAGCAGATACTGCTGTTGTTATGTCCGAAGATAATTTCGCCACTTTTTCATCTTTCGTAGCAATATCTGACTTTAGACGATTATTTTCCTCCTCTAAAAGAGAAACACGAGCAGAATCGTTACCTCCTTTGCTTTTTACAATGAGATAACCTATAATTCCACCGATTATAATTCCTACTATAATATATACGATTTCCATAGTTTTACATTGATTTTACTGCTGTTACCATTTCTGACAATGTTCAGCATTTTGTTCTTTTTCAAGTATATCTTCCAACTGCTCAATGCGTTTTTGCAGTTCCTCAACACTTGGAAGTTTATCAGCGACATTGATTCCCTCGTAAGTGGCAACGCCCATTGGATTCTGGATGCTGTCGAATGCCCATTCTACTTTCGTCTGATCCTTTGATTTGCAAATAAGCAATCCGATAGTAGGATTATCGCCCTCGCCACGAAGTAGTCGGTTGCAAGCCGCAACATAGAAATTCAGTTTGCCAGCAAACTCAGGCATAAAGTCCACGACCTTTAGTTCTATGACTACATAACAGCGAAGTTTGATATGGTAAAAAAGCAAATCTGGGAAATATCCGTCACAGCTTACCACTAACTCACGCTGGCGACCGATGTACGAGAAGCCACTTCCTAACTCCAACAGGAAATGAGTGATGTCATGAGCCAATGCACTTTCCAAATCGCGTTCATTATATCCTTTCTCCAAAGTCAAGAAGTCTAGATTATACGGATCCTTCAGCACATTCATTGCCAATTTACCTTGTTGCTCAGGCAGGAGAGCATGAAAGTTCGTTAGTGCTTTACCGTTTTTTGTGTAAGCATCATTATCAACGATGTCCATCAACTCTTTCTTGCTCAATCCTTCGTCTATGGTACGGGCAATATAGTAGAATGCTTCCTCTATAGATTTACATTTAGAAAATATATAGACATGATGTTTCCAAGGTACGATACCGAACACAGGCAACATACCTCCAGTATCTAATATTGCAGAGATTCTTTGCTCCGAAACAATTTCTGCACCCAGTTGGTGCAATTTTATAGGGTTCTGGTTTTCAGCATCTTGTAATTTTGCACCCAGTTGGTGCAAAGTTACCTTTCTGTCCTCATCCTTGCAATAGAACTCATACCATTCCTTCATGTAATAGAGGTTTCTTGATGAAAAACCCTTTACATCAGGAAAAGCGTTGCGTAGGTCTAGGCTCAGCTGGTTTACCACACTATCACCCCAACGTGCTATTGCATTCTTTTGCACAATATCGCGCCCCAGCATCCAGTTGAACTCAAGTGCTCCATAGTTAGCTTGCAAAGCTATCCTGCTTCTCACATGCCTGTAACGTTCCTTTATCTCTTGCAGCCATGCCACATATTCTTTATCACCAGTGAATCCCTTTGAGGTAACGAAATATGGAGAATTGTCTTTGTTTGTCATATAATATTCAGTTGTTTGTATCTACCACAATGTTCAAAACACAGATCTTTTTTATTCTACAATTTCTTTTCTCCAACTGAGGTAGAGGTCATTGATATCTATATTTATGATTTTATTAAAAATTGATGCGTTTATTTATACCCCAGAACTGTTAGGCTACCATCAGTAGGGCTGTTCCTATTATTGCTGCTATTCCATGCCGTTTGTTGAGTGGAGGCTCATAGGTCAAATACTTGCTGATTAGAAGGTTTTCAAGTTCTTTACGATCGTCAGCATTACTCCTTATTATATTATAAAGTTCACTGTCAATCTTTGCGCATCGAAATTTTTCACGCATGGCAGAGACTGTATATCCTTTAGCCATCGTTTTCTTTTCTTCTGTGTATAGTCCAAGCTCTTCTGCCACTATCCAATAGTTCTCTTCATGCTCTAACAATCTCCAGAAGGGTTCATGTTGCATGTGAAAATATGGCTTACTTATATCACATGAGAAAGGACAAGAAACAGGTAGCTTTTCTGTCCATATCTTCTTAAACTCATCAACAAGCTCATCCGTCAGTTCGATCTCTGGCGTAGAGATTGAACCGCGTTCAATGAGACTCATGACGGCAAGCAGTAGCACAGCCTTGTGTGGGGCAGGTTTGCCTTTGTGTTTTGCCGTATTCAAATGAGCAAAGTGATATAAGTAATGTTTAATGTCCATTTGCTATATTATCTTTGTAATGAGAATCTTTTTATATGGTTTATCCATTCCGAGCAATGCCGCCATGTTATCTTTCATTAGCACTTCACCTTTCTGAAGGTTGGTGAGTTCTGCCTTTAATTCGTTAAGGGCATTTCCACTGACACCAAAAAGACTCTTCAATATCTGATCGTTCTGCGATGGTTGCCTCATGAATATAGGGTATTGAGCATTTGCCAAGAAGTCAATCTGCTTGTTCTTATAATCAGCCATCTGCTGAGTTGCAAGAATAATACTCATTCCCTTATTACGACCTTCTGCAACAAGTTTTTCCAAAGGTTCATTCTTAAATTCAAGCATGTGGTGCGCCTCGTCAATGATTGTAAAGTGACGAAGCTGAACCCTTTCTTCATTCTTCTCTTGTTGGTCAAGCGACTCATAGATTCCATAGAGCTTGGATATAGTGAAATAGACTATAGCCTTGGCTGCTGCACCTTCCTTTGGATATTTATGAAGGTCAATGATATAACAGTCGTCAACAAGATTTATGTCATCTTGTTCTGCAAAAATGTGCGTAGTAACTATCTGGTCAAGAACAGACTTTACACTATCCATCTTTTCCTTATCTCTATCATCCTGAAGGGCAGTATATGAGTCATATACCTTTTTGAACGTAATAGCTCTAAGACCATTTTTCTTATATGCCTCTACAATAGCCTTCTGAAGTCTTGCCTCCATATTTGCGCTTATGCTTGCTTTGGAGATTGCGCAAAGTGCTGTCGCCAAAGTTGTAGCATACAGTGTTACCTCATTGATAGTCTTTCCCTCAAAATCCTTGAAAGGATTGAATGGTAAAGGTGAGTCAATAGGATTCAGTATTGCTTTCCTGTCTGTATCAAACAGATCAAGCCAACTGTCATTAGCAATGTCGGAGAACTCACCCTTATAGTCAAAGAATAGGAAATTGACAGGATAAGCAGAATCGGTAGATAACTTTCTTAACTGGTTAATGAGCAATGCAAGAAGATTTGACTTACCCGAACCAGTTGAACCACCAATTACAATCTGGGTGTTCGCAACATTGGTAGAGTTCATATCTAGAGTCGCATCAAGCCCATTCTCATATTTGCCGATACGAAGATCCAGTGCAGGAATTTCTATTATTCCATTACCGCTACGTTTGTTCGGACTATATGTCAACCATTCGTTTACCGCACCTTCTTTCATAAGAATATCTCGTCCACGAAGCATCTCATAGCCTAAAACCTTACTGAGCATGGCTGGACTTGACAGATCTAAGTCAAGTTCATTATAACGCATCTTAATAAGGGCTGTAATCGTTCTTTTTATTATGCTCTTGTTAAAGAATGATGCAGGATATGGCTCATTCTTACGCGATGTAAGAATATTACTTATATCTTCAACGATTCTTTCTCCTTTGTCAGAGAGTCCTACAAGCATACAGGTTCTCTCGATAACAGTTCCTGGCAGAACTATTGACCTGATGTTACTATCAACACCTTTCAGGTTGATTTCACTTTCTATCTTAGCCTTAACGTCTGCTAATTGTTCGGCAGAGCGTTCTATCTTTCTGATATTGTCTAGATTAAATTCTTTCATGCCCAATCCTCCGTTCTAAGTTCTACATCAAAATAATCTTCTGAAATAGTAGTACACTGTTTTTCGAGGTCTCTGTGAAGAGTATATACTTTTGATACGTATGCCTCAATCTTATGGAAGTCGTTCTCTGGCGCAATCTCGGTGTCTGTGCTTAGAAGAATTGTCTGACGAGCGAGATCAGGGAAGTAGTTCTCCAGAATTGTCTCACGGCTTAATCTGTCAAGAACGCCCATTACTGTATCAATCATTACAGGTGGATCATAATCACCGAGTTCGTAAAGAACCTTCAGTAACACCTGCATCACCATCTGCTTACTGCCGGCATTAAGCTGGTTAAGGAATATCTCATTACCGTTCTTATGATAAAGTTTGAATGCGATATCATCCAAATCCTGAGATAGATCAACCCTTCCTATAGTGTCCTTATAGGCTATAAGGTTCTTATTCAGGTTGTCCTTCATCATCTGCTCAATATTGTCCTTCTTGTACCTGAGAAGCTTGCGTGCCAGATCCTTGAATAACTCTGGCAATTTGCAAAGGAGGTCATAACGTGGGTCTGGCTCCTGTGATACTTGATAGTCGTAGTTTTCTATCTTCTTCTTATAACCTGATATTTCATTTTCAATCTTTGTTCGCTCCTCACGCAAGCGACGGATTTCCTTCTCATTCAATTCGTATTTTTCCATGAGAGAGAAGTCACCACCTGCTTTTTGCTTTTTAAGCTCGTGCATATTATCCTTCCACTTAGGAAGTTCTTCTATGTCGATATTGAGCTTTGACCTATCCTGTTGAAAAGGTAATATAGGGTTCTGTACAATGTTATTTGTGATTTCTTGCAAAGTTGCTATATCATTGGCATCAAGGTAATAGTAGCGGTCGTTAATCTTTTCCTCATCAAGAGTTTCGTAACGATAACGTTCTATCACAGCTTCAATGTCAATCATACCTTCCGATAGGTAACGCTTCTCGATAATAGAACTAAGTTTCTTTGTAACATCCATGAGTTGTTTGTCACTGAGTCTGTTACGCTTTTCGTCTTCAAGAGCCTTCTTGTTGGTGAGAATAATCTCTATCTCGTTGGCAAGTAAATTGGCTATACGTGGTATGATGAGTGAAATTTCAAGATTACTCTTAGCAACCTCACTCATTCGCTTCTGATAGTCTTCAATATTGCGTTGGGTTGTCTCAATACGTCTTTTGAGACTCTCTATCTTACCATCAATGATAGAGTTGTCATTTTTTCCTTTCAATAGGGTTTCGTATGTTTCTCTATTATCAGCAGAATACTGTAAAGCCTTCTCGTATTCCACATTAAGGCTGGCAAGTTGTCCCTCTGCGACTTCTTTCTGTTTAAGCAGTGTCTTATATTCCTTTTCTTGCTGCTCATTATCAAGGCGTTTAGCCTTTTCCTCACCAAGAAGTTTTCCTGCAGCTTGTTGTAATTGAGCATACTTGTTGAATCCCATTACGGATTTGATATTATCCTTAATGAGATTATTGATATGCTCTTCCTTCATCAATTCTGATGTCTTCATGGCATCAAAAAGGAAGTATTTACTTAATTCTCTCGGCAGATTAGCCTCAATAATCTTGCTCACTGCCATTTCACTTACTGCTTTCTCTTTTGGGGCAGTATGTGTTCCATAACTATAGGATATGGAATCAAAGAAGAACTGGACATTCTCAACAGGCTTATGGTTGATAAGCTTGTAGGTGCGAATCATCTTATATTGCTTCTGCTGCCCAAGAACAAGTCCTGTAAATTCTACATCGAGAACGATACTTTTATTTTCGTAATCAGCAATACCGGCATTAAACAACTCACGGAACTCACGTTCTGTGGTTATGTCTATACCATATAAAGCACTATAGATGGCGTCGAACAATGTTGTCTTACCACCACCGTTCATACCACCTATAAGAATGATAGGCTTATCTTCAGAAACACTTAAATCAAGGTCAAGATGCAGATACGTTTTATAGTTCTCTGCCTTTATTCTCTTTATCTGCATAGCATTAAATCTTTTTTAGAGCTGATTTCAGCAATGATTCAACCTCACGTTTGTCATTCATTGGAGTATTGGCATTCTTTTTCTCCTGGTAAACTTTCAAAACGTGCTCTTCCAGCCATGCAGAATCAACATCGTGATCCTCGCATACCTGTTCAATGATTTTTATGTCATTCTGCCTAATGCCGTACTGCATGAAGCATCTGTCAAGTCCTTTCTTTTCCATAGTCTATTTGTTTATAGGTACTTTCTCAATTTTCAGTCTTTGTTTCAGTTCCTTAGAGATTCTCTTCAGCTGTTCTATCTTAACATCTGTATTTGAGCCTGTATTTACATATACGCCGTCATCAAGTTCGACTTGAGCTCTTCGGTATGTTGGGTTTGCATGTAATTCATTTACAACTAAATTCATGCCTGCAATTCTGATATTTAGGTCTTGAACTTCAGCCCAACCTATTTTCCTAATACATTTCACTAATGTATTTGAAACTCTTGGTTCTTCAATAACAGTTCCATCTGGGAATGTTACTTTTAGAACATGTGTTCTCTTTTTACCTATACCAGAGCTTGTTTTTTGTCTTATTTGGCGCTGTGGGAAGTTAACAGCCACTCCTGTTTCTGGTGAATAAAACACTTCGAGCTTAAAAGCCGTGGTCATACCTTTTGTCTTTTGTTCAACAGTTCTTTGAACGGAGTTAATGATATCTTTCTCTATTTTCTTCTTTTCAAGAGTTGATATCATATCAAGTTGTTCAGAACTAACAGGTAGTCCAAGGTTCTTTAATATCTCTATAGCGTCATATGCTTGCTCTAATTTGGTCATAGATTTGTCATTTTTACAATTAGTTGTTACTTATTCCTAATAGGTCTTCAATAACCTTCCTGACATTTTCGAGATTCTTTTTGTCCTTTTCGTCAAGCGAATATCTAACAATATAATTTTCGTTCATTTGCTGATCTAAAACATATAACACTTCACCAAACGATACAACATTATTGCTGTTTGCAGCTCTATACCTGTGTGTTATCACCCAGCCTACAAATTTTCCATCTTTCGAATCATCTCTATTTTTAATAATAGATTCGTATTTCTCTATTTTGGGTTTGAGTTCTTTCATTTCTGCAGCTGCATCGTCACGTTCAACTCTTAAATGCCTGAACACTCCACTACCTCCAAACACTTTAACATCATTTGCTTTTTCGTCATAAGTGGATTTGGCAGACTCATACTTGCTTCTGAGATCAATAAGTTCTACAGCTGCATTTATACAATCGGGATCTAACATATAACCGTAAAACGCACTGTCAACCTTAGTTTTTACAGGGTCATAAGTATTAGGATAATACAAATTATCACTTACAAGTTTTTTTACAGCTTTTTCTGCTAATGCCTTACGCTGAACAGGATCAGCCATTGGATCTAACTGTATAGGTTGATTATCATTTGC
>OGYV01001019.1_pt1 | contig 22360 bp, 20 predicted proteins | sample 1576651 | NCBI WGS metagenome assembly OGYV01 (sample SAMEA3541570, study PRJEB24748) | human gut metagenome | biome: human gut; feature: human-associated habitat; material: faeces | place: China | collected 2012
ATAACTTACGGCTGTCCTTTTGGAAGAGTCGCCAGTGATTTTTCAAGGCTCGACTAAGGTGCTGAATAATGTGGAAACAATCAAGAACGATTTTAGCGTTTGGAAAAAGCCTTTTGGCAAGTGGAATATAGCCCCAGACATATCCATAGTGATAAACTGCACCTGTTGACGAGCTTCATGCTTTCCTGCTGCAATTTCACACAAAGGGTATTGCACCATGAAAAGCTAGATTTGTAAAGGGATTTTACGGTTTTATTTCAAACTAAGGCTGAATGTAAACTTGCTTCCTAAGCCATACTGACTTTCTACTGTAATTTCGCCACCAAGCTGATAGGCTAGTTCTCGTGCAATCGCAAGACCTAAGCCATGCCCACCTGTTTTCATATTACGCGAAGTTTCTACACGATAAAGTCGTTTAAAGATCTTTTCCAAATATTCAGGAAGGATCCCCTGACCCTCGTCTTTCACACTGATTGTCAGCTCTTGTTCTGTTAATTGGGCAAGAACCTCGATTCTGGTTCCTGGTTCTGAATATTTAAAGGCATTGTTTAACAAATTGACCAGAATGCGAGAAAGTTTGTCAGAATGGCTCTTGATTTTCGCCGACTCAGGTGACACTTGAATGTAAACATCTCGCTCTTCTTGTTCAATCTGGAGCTGGAATTCACTCATTGACTCAATCAACAGCTGATCTAAAAAGATCTCTTCGACTTCTTCATCAGCAGTATCTTGAGGTTGTGTATTAAGAGTCAAAACATCCAATTCCTCCACTAGCTTGTTTAGACGATCAGTTTGCCGACCAATCGTGGATAAGTAGTGGAGCCACTCCTCTTCCTTAATCACTCCATCTAGAATTCCCTCCACAGTAACCTGAATGGAGGTAATGGGAGTTTTAATATCGTGAGAGAGCTGCGCAATCATCATTCTCTTTTCTTGCTCGCTCTCATCAAGTGATTGAAAGGTAGCCTGCAATTTGTGGGACATGTCATTAAAAGCCTGGTCTAGCTCTTGAAATTCTAATGGGCCTTTGGTTTCAATTTCTGTGCTGAAATCCTTGCTTGCTATATTCTGAGCTTGTTTTTTCAAATGTTTCAGAGAGGAAAAAACAGGTGACAAAAGAAAGATGCTCACTGCAGCGCCAATGAAACTAGCAATCAAGGTCATTCCAACTAGAAAGTAAACTTCACTTTTATCAATCAACATTCGTTGGACTGCCCAGAAAACGACCAAAATAGTTAGTATAGTAGACACTAGATAACCCACTAAAATATAGTTTTTTAATTTCATTTTCTACCTTTTGGTTTTTCCATCTTATAGCCCAAACCCCAGACAGTTTTGATAGCAGGAGCATTTGAATTCGTATACTTGGTCAATTTTTGCCTCAAAGCATGAATATGAACATTGAGTGTATTGGTATCATCCACATAGTCCTCTTGCCATACCTTCTCGTAAAGTTCCGTCTTTGAAAAGACTCTCTCAGGATTGCTGGCCAATACCCATAGAAGTTCAAAGGATTTTACTGTCAATTCCAAAGGTTGCTCCCCAAGGCGGACCTCATGAGTCACATGGTTGATTACCAAGTCACCAAACTCGATCTGTTCTATCTCTCCCCCACGGCTAAGGCGACGCAAGATATTATTCACTCTTAAAACTAATTCGCGTGGGCTAAAGGGTTTGACTATAAAATCATCTGCCCCCAAACTTAATCCATAAATCTTATCCTGTTCGCTTGTCTTAGCAGTTGTGAAGAGGAAGGGTTGATTCGGGGCGATATACTGAACTTCACTGATAAAATCATAACCGTCCATATTGGGCATCATGATATCTGTGATAATAAGGTCGATAGATTTTTTTCTAAAAAGCTCTAATCCCTCTTTACCATCATGGGCGACTAAAACGTCATAACCAGCCTGTATAAGATAGCGGTTTTGAATATCTAGAATATTTATCTCATCATCAACCAGCAAAATTGTCTTTTTCATTTGACACTCCTTCGATAAAAACAGTGTTACACTTGCTTTAGTATAACACTGTTTTCTCTAATGTTTAAGTGATTTGAATCTTAATCTTCTCGTTTGGTTGTCAAACCCAAAAGTCCAACAAGCCCTGCCAAGGTTAGACCAAAGATACCAAGGCCAGCTGTAGCTGTTTTAGCTTCCCCAGTATTTGGTAGCATCGCTTTATCATCTTTTTTCATCATATTAGCCATTGGGCTAGAAGCTGGTTGATCTACTTTCATATCTGACATATAATGATTTGTACCCATCATACCCTCAGTCGTACCTGTAGAGCCTGTTTCAGAAGGCTTCGTATTCATCTGACCTTGTTGAGATGGTATTGTCGCCATTTCTTTTCCACGAAGCTGAATCGTTACTTGACGAGTAGCAATCAGATTGGTCAAATCAGGTTTGCCGTCTTTAGCGCCATAGACTTTAACAGTAGCTAGATACGTATGGGTTCCGTTAGCTCGAACTTGCTCCAGCAAGGCCTGACCATCTTTGCCAACCGTATTGCCATTCAAATCCACTTCGTAGAAATATTGGCCTTTAGCCAAGCCTTCAAGTGGCAATAAAGCAGGATTTTTATCCATTCCATTGTCTGACCAAGGGGCCTTGTCAGATGATTTCAAGATAAGGCGAGTCAACATCCCATCTCCACCAAAAGCTTCGTATGGTATAACTTGGTTGACTCCGGCCAAGAAAGGTCCAGGAACCTTAGCCTTATCAAGGTAGCTAGCCGGAACATCAATCATGTCTTTGACATTGTTAACAATAGACTCTTTAATCTGAGTTGGAGTGGTTGAAGCGTTCAAATTAACAGTCAAATCTTTAGTCGCTACAAGATTTGTTAAGTCAGGTTTGCCATCTTTAGCTCCGTACACTTTAATAGTAGCTTTATAACTTTGAGTACCATTTTGTTTCAAGAGGTCAAGAAGCTCTTTATCTGATTTTCCTTGGGTATCTGCCAAGTCTACTTCATAGAAGTAGAGGCCTTTGCCCAATTTCTCTACTGGTGGAAGGACAGGATTTTTAGCCGAACCGTTGTCTGACCATGGAGCCTTGTCTGATGCTTTCAAGATAAGGCGAGTTAACATACCGTCACCAGCGAAGAATTCATATGGAATGACTTGGTTAACACCGGCTGTGAATGGACCAGGGAAATTGGCCTTGTCCAAGTATGTAGCTGGAACATCAACCGTATCTTTAGTGTTGTCGGCTACACCTTTTTGTACTTCAGCTGGGGTGGTTGCTGGTTGAGCTTCACTTGCTTCACGGTCTTGTCCAGAGACGGCAGGAGCAGGATTTGTCGCAGGTTCAACCACATCTTCTGTTTCTTTCTTAGATTCTGATTTTGCTTGCACTTCTTCTTTTGGTGCTACTACTTGGTCTTCAGCAGTCACATCCGATTTTTCTGGAGAGCTTGTAGTATCCAAGCTTGCTTTAGGTGCTGAGTTTACCTGTTCTGAAGGAAGAGCTGTATCGACTGCTTCTTTGAGAAGTTCAGCTGGTAAGTCGCTCTTTTCACTCACCGAAGCAGCGTCTGGTACGACTTGAGCAGGGGTCGGATTGACGACATCGGCACTTGCAGAACTTGGTTGCCCAACTAGGACAAAGAAGCCACTAGCCACAACAACTGAGGCAACACCGACACTGAGACGGCGAATAGACCAACGAGTATATCTTTGATTTTGATTGAATTTCATAGGATTCTCCTTAGAGTTTTTCTTTATTTGATGGCTCTAGTATAATATCCTAAAATAAAAAAGGCTTAAGTAAAAGTTAAATTTTTCCTTAAATCCCTCTTAAAAATACTTATATTGATTCATTAATCATTGGGGAAGAAAGCAGCCCTTCCTCTCCAACTCACTCAGCTCTGTTAGAGTATCCAAATGTTAGTTATTAATCACCGCCATGATATAGGTATCTGCCTGTAAGAGGTTATAGTGCTTTCTAAGTTCTTGAGAGTATGAAAGCAGCTTTTCTAAAATCTCTATATTGGTCAAGTGTGAGCGAAAAGTCGGGCGATAAAAACGTCTATCGCTGAGTTTACTACTATCCTGTTGAATGAGTTTCCAGTTACGAATGACTGTCGAAGTAGAGACAGATAGACTGTTTGCGATAGCCGTCATAGGGACTTTCTTGATTAATTTTTGAGTGATTTTCTGGTTGACGATGGTCGCGATTTGGTGATTCTTTTTGACTAAGGAAGTCTCTGAGACAGCCATTTTCCCGCAGACTTTACAACGGAAACGACGTTTTCTTAATCGAATGAGTATCTTATAGCCTGCACACTCTAGATAGGGGATTTTAGATTCTTTTTGGAAGTCATATTTAGCCATTTGTCCTAAGCAGCGAGGGCACATAGGTGCAGGATAATCATCTAGCTTATCGATGACTTCTTTATGTGTTCCAGCATCAAAATAATCAAAAATCTTGATGTTCTTGTCTTTAATTACGAGTAAGTTTGTGATAAAATTTAATTGTTCCATAAGATTCTTTCTAATGATGGTTTGGTCACTTTTCATTATAGGTCTTATGGGACTTTTTTTCTACAACAAAATAGGCTCCATAAATCCTATGGTGGTTTTACCCACTACAGAAATTATAGAGCCTTTTATTGCAGTTTACAAAGACTTTTTAAGGATTTTAATTGCATTTTCTTCAGTCTTACTTGTATAATGAATAAAAAAGTAAAAATAGTATTATGAAAAAGAAATGGAAGGTAGAGGCCAATTTCTCCAGTAGTGCAACGATTTCTTATATGCATGGAAGAGAAGTTTCCTGGATTGCTAAAGACAACGCCTTGATACTTCGTCAGCTTTTGGTACAATAGTACAAATTTACAAGAGGTGATTTATGATTTAGCAACACACGATTCCCATTTTAGAGTTTGACAACAAGTCACATGGCCTGATCATTTAAAAAAAGTGAAGTAAGGAAGTCTTGCTTTACATATCCTAATGATGATTAGTAAGAGCAAGGAGTCATTGCGTTCTAAAGCACTAGCAACTAGCGTTGGCACCAATGCTAGCCACATTCGAAAGGTAATCGCTTTTTTGAAAAATGCAGTTTTGATTCGTTCCTAGCAAGAAAAAACAGTCCTCACTTTTAAAAAATAGAAAATAGGGGAGTTAAAAAGGATATAAACTGTAAAAGGTATAGCATTTTGGATGATGTATAGAATAATAAAAGAGCTCAAGTTTTCATTGATAAAACTTGAGCTTTTTTTATAGTAAGGCTAACAAGATAGTAAGTACCAGTACGGTTCCAATTCGAATCAGGTGGTGGGCTGGATGGAAGTTTCCTTTGTGTTTCCCATTCCAATAGGCCCCGTAGCAAATCAAACCACAGCCGATCAGCCAAAGGACTAGAGCGACAATCGGTAAAAAGAAGTAGAGGATGAGAGATAAGGTCGCAAGGCTACTTCCGATGAGGAGAAATGTATTTCCTAGAGTGTGATTCCCTTTTTTAACTTCAGAAAGAGAAGCCAATAAGTGAAGAAAAGCAAAAGCAAGGGCAAAGAAGGCTGTAAAAAAGCCGAGAAGAATGTGGAAGAACATAGGGTTTCCTTTCTAAGATATGATTGCCTGAGTACTATTTTTTATGACTGATTTTATGAAGAATCATAAATGATACTACAAGATTTAAAATAATAACCAATAAGGTAAAAAGAGAGTAACTATAAAGTTTCATTGGAAATTCATTTTTGAGATTGCAAAGAGCAAACAAACTTGTTAAAATGCCCGTTAACAACCCAGGCACGTATTTTCGAATAACGACTGTCTGAATCAAATGTCCTAAGACATGGTAGATATAAGCGATTATGATGCTTGCGTAAATGCTATAGTTGTTAAACTGGTAACTAAGATATAGCGACGTCATTAGGATCAGAAATTGCTCCAAGACAATAAAGTTGAAAGCAAAAGGAGTGTAATAAGATAGGATTCGATTGTTTGGATACTGGATTGATATTTTTTTGACAAAGGATGGCATCCAAACGATTTCTTCGAGTTCGTGAAGCATGAAGAGTGATGGAAATAGAAAGTAAAATTGCACGCTGGTCATTGAAAATACTCCCTTCTAGTTCGAGCCCACTTTCAGTATCTCCAAATAAAATTGGATCACTTCTTGTTCGGTGTAGGACTTGCCTTTTTTCAACCACCAGCTGAGGGTTTCGATGAAATGGCTGACGACTAGATGTTTGAGATAGGAGTGAGGGAGAGTTGGATGGGCCTTGATGAGTTCGGCGGCTACCATTGGGTAGACGTCATGCTCCAGTTCTTTTCGCAGTTGCCGGATGAAATAATCGTTTTTAGAGAGCAAGAGACTGGTTACGTGATCTTGATTTTTTTTGAAATGCTGAAAGATATGGGCCAGATAGTCTTGTGGAGAGAGGTTTTCAGCGCGCTCAAAGAGATGATGAAAGAGCTTTTGGCAGAGTTCATCCAGTAGTAACTCCTTACTCTCGTAATGGCTGTAAAAGGTTGAGCGCCCCACATCAGCAAGGTCAATGATTTCCTGAACGGTGATGGCCTCGTAGTCTTTTTGATTGAGTAATTGTAAAAAAGCATTATAGATGACTTTTCGAGTCTTAGTAATACGACGATCCTGAGCGGTCATATGGACACTTTGAACAAACTGTTCAGTAACGTACACCCTAAACGGTTTGCTCCTATCCTTTCTGTTGATAGTAGTGGATAATAGATAATGAACAAGATGTTCATGAATCTATTATATCAGAGGATTTAGGATTATGAAGACAAAACATGCGGTCTGGCTGGCTTTTTTCTTGAATTTAGGCTATGCCATTGTTGAGTTTATTGCAGGAGGGATTTTTGGATCAAGCGCAGTCCTGGCTGATTCCGTCCATGATTTGGGAGATGCGATTGCTATTGGGATTTCTGCCTTTTTGGAGAGCATTTCAAATCGTGAAGAAGATAGCCACTATACCTTGGGCTACAAGCGCTTTAGCCTTTTGGGGGCCATGGTAACGGCAGTGATTCTCATGACAGGGTCCGTTTTAGTTATTTTGGAAAATATAACGAAACTCTTTCATCCACAACCTGTCAACGATGAGGGCATTCTCTGGCTTGGAATCATTGCAGTCAGCATTAATGTATTGGCAAGTCTTGTCATTCGCAAAGGGCAAACCAAGAATGAATCTATTCTTAGCCTGCATTTTCTGGAAGATACTCTGGGTTGGGTGGCTGTCATCCTAATGGCTATTGTCCTCCGATTTACCGACTGGTATATTCTGGATCCGCTCTTATCTCTTGCTATTTCCTTCTTTATTCTGTCAAAAGCCATTCCACGTTTTTGGAGTACGCTCAGGATTTTCCTAGATGCCGTGCCAGAAGGAGTGGATATCCAGCAGGTTAAGAGTGATTTGGAGCAGTTGGACTATGTGGCTAGTATCAATCAGCTTAATCTTTGGACCATGGATGGCCTGGAAAAAAACGCCATCGTCCATGTTTGTATAGAGCATGTCAACCACATGGAGAATTGTAAAGAAGCGATTCGTACCTTGCTCAAAGATTGTGGTTTTCAAAACGTTACCATTGAGGTTGATGAAGACCTAGCCACCCACCGAGCCCATAAACGTAATATTGAGGAGTTGGAAGTGGGTCAAAATCAAGGACATGGTCACCATCATTAAGAAACGTTATTTAAACTCTTAGAGTTTGTGTCTAGGAGTTTTTTTGATACTAAGTTAACTAAAGTAAGCCTTTTCATGATAAAATAGAACAAACGTGGAACAAGGAGTAATTATGAGTAAAAGAGCTGTGTTGATGATGACTTTTGGGTCCCCAGAAGAGATTACCTATGAAGGAGTAGCAGAATTTTTCACAAATATACGACGTGGAGTTCGTCCCGAACCCCATGAAATTCAGACCTTATATGACCACTACCTACGAATCGGTGGAACGCCGCTCCAAAGGATAACAAAGAAAGAAGTTGACTTGGTAGCTTCCGCTCTTGGAGAACAAGTGTCGGTTTACTTTGCCAATAAATTTTCCCGACCTTTCATCATAGATGCGGTTAAAGAGATGGAGAATGACGGAATTGAAGAGTGTTTGTGTTTGATTCTAGAGCCCCATTATTCATACTATTCAGTCATGGGCTATGAAAAATTTTTAGAAAGTGATCAAATTAAGTTCCAAATTATCAAGGACTGGTACCGCGAACCTTCTCTACTTCACTATTGGGCTGATGAAATCCGAAAGATTTTAGATCAGATTGGAGACGACAGTTATAAGGTGATTTTTTCAGCACACAGTGTTCCAGTTTTGGCACTAGATTTTGGTGACCCCTATATCGACCAGATTTATGACAATAGCCGATTGATTGCGGAGAATTTAGGACTTAGGGAAGAGCAGTACACCAATACTTGGCAGAGTGAGAGTGATATAGGTATTCCTTGGATTAAGCCTGATGTTTTAGAATATCTGCGAGATGAGAGTGACCACCCTGACCACTATATTTTTGTCCCGATAGCTTTTATTAGTGAGCATATTGAGGTTCTTTTTGATAATGATGTGGAATGTAAGGAGCTTTGCCAAGAGCTAGGTGTAGCCTATCACAGACCTCCTATGCCAAATAGCGATCCTCGTTTAATCAAGGCACTTCTTTCGACAATTCAGTCTCATATAGACGGTGACTATAGTGACTATCAACCTCAGCTGGAGACCTTTGATGAGTTGGAAGCTCCATCAAGTACAAGTCAGATTTTGGAAGAAGAGAATGATATCCAAATGCCAGATTTTGTGAAGAAGTTAATTGCCAAGAAAGGCCGCGAAAATGTCAAAATGCCCTATCTGATTAAGAAAATGCTAGAAAAGAAGTATGGGAAAAAATATGATTAGTTGCTATTTTTTGAAAGTAATTTGGAGGGCTTGATTTGAGCCAGAGCTTAATTAAAAGTGTATACTAACAGTAACTAAAGAAAAAGAGGTAAACATATGAAATCAGCAGTTTACACCAAAGCTGGCCAGGTTGGTCTGGCAGAAATTGATCGTCCACAAATTGAGGCACCAGATGATGCCATTATTCGCATTGTTCGTACTTGCGTTTGTGGATCTGACCTCTGGAGTTACCGTAATCCCGAAATCGAAGAAGGGCATAGTAATAGTGGTCATGAGGCTATCGGAATCGTCGAAGAAGTTGGTGAGGCTGTCACTACTGTAAAACCAGGTGACTTTGTCATCGCGCCTTTCACACACGGTTGTGGAGAGTGTGATGCCTGTCGTGCAGGCTACGATGGGACGTGTGACCGCCATATTGGCACCAACTGGTCAGGTGGTGTTCAGGCTGAGTATATCCGTTTCCATTTTGCCAATTGGGCGCTTGTCAAAATTCCTGGTCAGCCTTCAGATTATAGCGAAGGCATGCTCAAGTCACTTTTGACTCTTGCTGATGTCATGCCAACGGGTTATCATGCGGCGCGTGTTGCTAATGTGCAAAAAGGCGACAAGGTGGTCGTTATCGGGGATGGTGCTGTTGGTCAATGTGCCGTGATTGCAGCTAAGATGCGTGGAGCTTCTCAAATTGTCCTTATGAGTCGCCACGAAGACCGTCAACAGATGGCCTTGGAGTCAGGCGCGACAGCAGTCGTAGCTGAGCGTGGCGAAGAAGGCATTGCCAAGGTTCGTGAAATCCTTGGTGGTGGAGCAGATGCAGCTCTCGAATGTGTCGGTACAGAAGCAGCCGTCGACCAAGCTCTCGGTGTTCTCCATAATGGCGGGCGTTTAGGTTTTGTCGGCGTTCCTCATTACAATAACCGTGCCCTTGGTTCGACCTTCGCCCAAAATATTTCAGTGGCAGGTGGAGCAGCCTCAGTTACTACTTATGATAAACAAGTTTTGTTAAAAGCAGTTCTTGACGGTGATATCAATCCAGGTCGCGTCTTTACTAATAGCTACAGCTTGGATGAGATTAATCAGGCTTATAAAGATATGGATGAACGCAAGTCTATTAAGTCTATGATTATCATTGACTAAGAAAAAATTCTAGTAGAGGATGTCTACTAGAATTTTTTTTAATACAAATCCCAATTCGGAGTTGAATATTTCTTGGTTCGTGTCATATAAAAATGCGTAAAATGAATTTCCATTGCTAAGGTCATCACAGTTGCGATGGAGATGACAATGGTTGGATAGGCAGAAATAAGAAGGGAAAGAACCGGTCCAATAAGGAAGATTCCTGCTTGGAGTCCGTAAAAAGTCTTGTTATAACGAAGGTAGCTCTTGTTGTTCTGAAGAAAATTTAATTTTCCACTTGACAAGTGAGTGAATACTCACTACAATATCACTTGTAATCGAGAGTGAGTAAATACTCACTAAGGAGGATGCATATGAAAACATTGCTACATTTACAAGATTTACAAAAATCTTTTGGTCAACAACTGGTGTTAAACCACGTAGGTTTTGAATTACAGTCTGGGGAAATTATAGGTTTAATCGGTCCTTCTGGTGCTGGTAAATCAACCATGATTAAAACCATGTTGGGTATGGAAAAGGCAGATAGCGGAATGGCTTTAGTCTTGGATCATAGCATGCCAGATCGTCATATTTTAGGTGATATAGGCTATATGGCTCAGTCAGATGCTTTATATGAAGCTTTATCAGGTCAAGAAAATTTAGAATTTTTCGGTCAGTTAAAAGGTCTTTCAAAAAAAGCTTTAAAGGATGAAATAGCTTATGTGGCTCAAGTTGTAGATCTAACAGAGCACTTAAACAAGGCCGTATCTGGTTATTCCGGAGGCATGAAACGGCGTTTGTCGCTAGCCATCGCACTTTTAGGAAACCCACAGCTCTTGATTTTGGATGAACCAACTGTTGGAATCGATCCTTCTCTTAGAAAGAAAATCTGGAAAGAGTTAATCACGCTTAGAGACAAGGGAGTAGGAATTTTGGTCACTACCCATGTCATGGATGAAGCAGAACTGACAGATAAGGTTGGTCTTTTGTTAGGTGGAAAAATCATTGCCTTTGATACACCCTCCAAGCTAAAGGAAACTTATGGCGTTTCAAGCATTGAAGAAGTCTTTTTGAAAGCAGAAGGAGAATAAGATGAGAACCATTGCCATTGCACAAAAAGTCATCAAAGAATTACTTCGTGACAAACGAACACTAGCTTTGATGTTTGTGGCTCCAGTCTTTATCATGTGGTTGATGAACCTCATGTTTTCGGCTAGTACAACCGTGAACGTCAAGCTTGCAACGCAGGATCTACCAACTAGTTTGGTAAGTAGAATGGATGACTTAGACCATGTCAGTGTGAAAACTTACAAAGACTTAGATCAAGCCAAAGAGGCTTTAAACGATGAAAAAGTAGATGCAGTTATCTCTTATAAGGATGGGGAGTACCATGTAGACTATGCCAATACAGATGCCTCTAAAACTTCGGTGACCCGACAAGTATTACGCACCAGTATCGCCAGTGAAGGCACCAATCAATTATTAACTCGTGTGAAGCAAGCTCTTCCACAATTACAGCTAGAGGCAAAATCTCCTGAAATTAAGCAAGCTTATGAATATGGTAACGAGGACACCGGCTTTTTTGCTAAAATGATTCCAGTCTTGATTGGGTTTGTCGTCTTCTTTTTTGTCTTTTTGATTTCAGGGATGGCACTTTTGAAAGAACGTACCAGCGGAACCTTGGATCGCTTGTTAGCAACACCAGTCAAACGTTCGGAAATCGTTTATGGTTACATGATATCTTATGGACTTATTGCTATTCTTCAGACAGCAGTAGTTGTCATGGCTGCCATTTGGTTGTTAGATATTGAAGTTGTCGGAAGTCTGTTAAATGTTATAATAGTTAATGTGGTACTGGCTCTTGTAGCACTAGCTTTCGGAATTCTCTTGTCTACTTTGGCAAAATCAGAATTCCAAATGATGCAATTTATTCCTCTTGTGATTTTGCCTCAACTCTTTTTCTCAGGAATCATTCCACTTGATTCAATGGGAGAGTGGGCAAAAACAATTGGAAAATTTTTGCCATTGACCTACTCAGGTGATGCAATGAGTCAGATTATTCTTTACGGACGTGAAATTGGAGATGTCTTACCTAATATTGGTGTTTTACTTATTTTCCTTATCGTTTTGACAATTCTCAATATTGTCGGATTGCGTCGTTATCGTAAAGTTTAAAATATAAATATACGAGGATGAAAATGAGCGAGAGTATTTTTGAGTCGTTTGAAGCTTATCTAAAGGGTGCAGACTATCCCAAGGGAAAGAAAAAAATCATGCAGGCGGCGGTCGATTTGATTTCTACTAAGAGTTACAATGGGACCTCCACCTTACAAATTGCCAAACATGCGGGACTTAGCCAAGCAACGCTCTTCAAGTATTTCAAGACCAAAGAAGATTTATTAACAGCTATTTTACATCCTGTTGTTCCAGGACTTTTCGGTCGTTTTTTTGAGGAACTTTTGGCCTTTAACACGACTGAAGAAAAGGTTCATTATCTCGTTCACAATCGCATGGACTATCTCAAAAAAAATCGTGCCCTGATGAAAATTATTCTACAGGAAATTTTTTCAAATAAGAAACTGAGAAAGGAACAACTTTATATTTGGAATACTCTCCAAGATAAACTCTTAAGACTCCACAAGGAATTGATAAAAGATTCACGAGTGAATCCTGAATTAACGATTCCACAAATGGTTCGTATATGTGTGGGTCCCTTATTGGGCTACTTTGCCCAACTCTATATCGTTGGCGACAAAGGTGACATAAGAGAAGAAGACCTTGACTTATTAGAAAAACAGATTTTAGGTGGTTTGTGGAAATAAAACCTGACTGCAATCATATTTCTTAAAGTAGCATACAAAAAGACATGTTTCTATCTAAAGCAGATTCATGTCTTTTTTTGTTGGATTTATAATTTTAATTATAATCCTTCAATCACCTGACACAGTGCCTCCACATCTTCCTTTTGAGTGGACCATGAGGTCGCAAAGCGAATGACAGTCAGTTCGTCATCATACTTTTCCCAGAAGGAGTAGACCACTTTCTCAGAGAGTTTTTCCATCTGCTCTTTTGTCACCAAACAAAAGATCTGGTTGGTCGGATTTTCAAAATAGAGAGGAAGTCCTGCTCTTTTACAAGCTTGACGGATCTGATTAGCATAAGTAATCGCATCATGGCCGATAGTGTTATATAGATGGTTTTTGAACAATTCGTCAAATTGGATGCCTAACAGTCTGCCTTTGGCTAAGAGAGCGCCATGTTGCTTGATGATGGTGGTCATATGAGGAAGGAGACGAGGATTAGGAATGACCACCGCCTCTCCAAACATGGCCCCGCACTTGGTGCCACCGATGTAAAAAGCATCACAGAGCTGGGCGAGGTCAGCTAGAGTCACATCATTTTCAGGACAAGCCAGAGCATAGGCTAGACGTGCTCCATCGACAAAAAGCTTAACATCGTGCTTTCTGCAGACTTGAGCAATAGCTTCCAATTCTTCTCTTGAATAAAGTGTTCCAAGCTCAGTCGGTTGTGAGATGTAGACCATGCCTGGCATGACCATGTGTTCGTGATTGCCATCTGCCCAATAATCTTCAATAGTTTCTTTAATTTGTTGGGCGGTCAATTTACCGTCTGCTGTATCGAGTTCTAGAACCTTGTGGCCGCCAAACTCGATGGCCCCAGCCTCGTGCACACTGACATGCCCAGTTTTCGCTGCGATCACTCCTTGATAAGATTGAAGGAGGCTATCGATCATGATTTGATTGGATTGGGTCCCGCCCATAAGAAAGCGAACTTCTGCTTGGAGACAGTCACAGGCCTCTCGAATCTGTTCAATGGCACTCTTGGTAATCGGATCTGTCCCGTAACCTGTCATTTCCACTTGGTTGGTTTCCATCATACGTTTGAGAATGTTAGGGTGTGCTCCTTGTAAATAGTCATTGGCAAAATTCAGTTGTGTCTTCATTTGAATGTTTCTCTTTCTTTGTTGATGCTATAAGTTTAAAATACTTTTTGATATAACACAAACGGCGAATACTCATCACATCTATGATATAATGTAATGGATAGAGAGGAGCAGTTTATGGATGCCAGTAAATGTCAGGCTGTTTTAGTTGCTAGTGAGACCGGTTCTTTTTCAGCAGCAGCTGAACACCTGAACTATACCCAGTCAGGAATTACGAGAATGATTTCAAGTTTAGAGGAAGAGTTGGACTTTCCAATCTTTATCCGCAACAAAAAGGGCGTTCGCTTAACGGAAAATGGCAAGTTGATGATTCCCTATTTCAGGGAGATTGTTGATGCCAATCAAGTAGCTACCCAAGTCAGTGAGGAAATTAAAGGAGTAGTCAGAGGTTCCATCACAATTGGCTGCTACTTTAGCGTGTCCTCCATGTGGATGCCTAGTCTCCTAAAGACTTTTTCCGAAACCTATCCATCCATTCAGATTACTCTGTTAGAAGGTGGTAATAAGGAGATTGCCAAATGGCTAGCCGAGAAATCTGTCGATATTTGTCTGTGCGCGGAGCCTCAGGATAGTGGAGAGTACAGTTGGAAAGAATTGTATCGAGACCCCTTGGTGGCTTGGTTGCCGAAAAATCATCCCAAAGCCAATCAGAAGACTTACAAGATTAAGGATCTGGAAACTGAAGATTTTATCCATACCTTACCTGGTCAAGATACGGATCAAGACCGCTTAATCAAACAAGAAGGTCTTGACCTGCAAACACGATTTACAACCAAAGACGGCTTTACGACCTATCAGATGGTTAAGGCTGGCTTGGGAGTCAGCTTTAACCAAGCTATGATTGCAAGAGACTGGAAAGAAGAAGTGGTGCAAGTTCCTCTTAGTCCGAAACATTTTGTTTCACTGGGAATTGCTCTCCCTAAAAAAGAAAAAACTTCCCCAGCTGTCCAACGATTTATGGATTGCATTGATTATTGGTTGAAAGATTTGTTGAAATAATCTGTTATTAGCATATTAGGAGAGAGTATGATACATAAACATGAAATCCCAATTTTAGAGTTTGACGACAATCCTCAGTCAGTAATTATGCCGACCCATGAGGATTTAGGTTTGGACCTGCCGCCTAGGTGTGTTTACGGCTTTTTAGAGGAAGAAGTAGAACGCTATGCGATATCAGTTGGCGCTGAAAAAGTTGGCGAATTTGTCTCTGCCACCAAAACCTATCCTGTCTATGTGATGACTTACAACGGGAAGAAGATTTGCTTGGCTCAAGCTCCAGTTGGCTCAGCTGCAGCTGCACAATTTATGGATTGGCTAATTGGTTATGGTGTAAAGCAAATCATATCAACTGGAACTTGTGGCGTCTTGGTAGATATGCCAGAGAATGTCTTTTTGATTCCGACGAGAGCTTTGCGAGATGAAGGTGCAAGTTACCACTATGTTGCGCCATCTCGCTATATAGACATGAATGAACAAGCTCTTGATGCTATTGAAAAAACTTTAAATCAAAAGAAAATCCCCTATGAAGAGGTCATGACCTGGTCGACAGATGGCTTTTATAGGGAGACACCAGACAAGATTTCCTATCGTATTGAAGAGGGCTGTAGCGTTGTTGAGATGGAATGTGCTGCACTAGCAGCAGTTGCTCAATTTCGTGGAGCTATTTGGGGCTTACTTCTATTTACAGCAGATTCCCTTGCAGATATAGACAATTACGATCAACGAGATTGGGGTTCAGAGGCTTTTGATAAGGCTTTAGAGCTTTGTCTAGATATCATTGTTCAGATGTAATTTTGATTCAATAAAAAAGAGCATGACTATATAATCTTGCTCTTTTTATATGTAAATCACTATTTCAAAATATCCCAAAGTTCTTGGGTGGTATCAGCTATAAAATCAGGATTTTCTGCCAAAAGGGTTTCGTTTTTCCCAAATCCCCAGGTCACCGCTATTGTTTTGATGCCAACGGATTTTCCACCAATCAAGTCAAACTTGGTATCACCAACAATGACGGACTGGTCCTTAGGTGCTTGATTTTCAGTAATGGCACGCTGCAAGACATCAGCCTTATGAAAGGCAGTAGGGGTAGATCCATAAATGCCATCAAAATATTCAGTAATTTCAAGGTGTTTGCACATTTCTAGGGCAATAGGCTCATTTTTTGAAGTTGTAATAAAGATTTTCTTGCTAGGATCTTGACTAAGTTGTTGAAGGATTTCTTTTATGCCATCATAGAGGTGAGCCTCCAATTGTCCTTTAGTCTCATAATAGTCACGATAAATTTTGACAGCTTGGTCAGCACCTTCTTCGCTAATCTCTTTTTTAAAGGTTACCTCGAGAGGTGGTCCCATAAAGGTGCGAATTTTCTGATCACTAGGAGCAGGAAGGCCTAGTCTTTCAAAGGTTTGAACAAAACCATTGTGGATTCCCTCAGAACTATCAACGAGGGTACCATCAAGGTCGAAAAAAATGTGTGTGAGTGTCATAAAATTCTCCAATATAGTGTCGTTGGTTTATTATAACATGATAAAAACGGTTTAAGTGGTTAGGTCTATTTATCATTCTAAAGTTGACATAACTTTTTTATGTGTAACGGTACGTTCTTGCTTATTTCCAAGTGCTTTGATACGAGCTTCCAGAAGAATAGGACGACCTTGAACACTTCGCGTATAAATGAGGTTATATTTTCCTACACTTTTTTGGATGTGTCGGAGGAAAGACTCTGCATCTGCCTTACGCTTTTCAAACATACTTGGAACGGCAAAAAATTCGGTTTGATCTTTTACCTTGTGACAAGACTTTAAGATATAGCGTTGATTTTCGATAGGAGCGAAAAACTCAGTCAAAGCCTGAGCAAAGATTTCTTTCTCCCTCATGCTAGCACCCTTGAGATAGATAGCGTTATAAATCGCCTGTTTACTATCTTTTACCACTCTAGGAGCAGACTCTTCAGTCTCAATCTGACCTGAATCAAGAAGGGCTTGGTGGATAGCTTTACCAAAAATTTCCAAACGTTTATAGGGACTCTTATAGATAAAATATCTTCCCCAGAAAACAGCCAGTACAAGTAGCGCAAGTAAGAATATCGGTAGGCTTTGATTAAACGGCTTCCCAACAATTAGATATCTTCCCAAATCAATAATAAAATAAGTGGCAGCAAGGGCTTGCGAAATAAGTAAGGCCTTCATCCAATCATTAAGGTATGCCAACGGTAGAAATTGTTTGTCGATCTCAACTTGGTTGACCACTTCCATATCTTCATATAGTGGGAGAGCTTCTTGCCAACGGTCTTTAAGCTCCTGACGTTCTTGAGATAGTGTAATGGCATTTTGATTAAGTTTTTCTAGCCCCTTTCGGCTAAAAGTTATTTGATTGAGGTCAAGTCGATCAATACCAGATTCGATAGTGAGCTCTGTATAATGCAGACCTAGAAACTGTGTCATACGCCTATCTAACAAGTCTAGGTCAGGACTAAGTCCATATAACTGTAGCTCTAATGTCTCGTCATATTTTTCTTCGGCATTTTGAATTTCAAACCATTTCCTAGGTGATAAATTAATAGAAACCAAATGCCATATATTACTTGTTTTATTAGGATTGTCAGGCCAAACACGGATGGCACGACCTCGCATCTGATTGCTTAGCATGAAACTTCCAACAAAACTAGCTAAAATAAGTGAGTTAACACAAGGTGCATCCCAACCTTCGCCCAATAAAGACTTTGTCCCAATAATCACTTGGATATACCCATCTTGAAAAAGCTGAGTAAGGGCTGTAACCAAATCATGATAGGAACCAGAAATACTGACCTTAAGATAGTCCTCTTGGCTCAACTGTCCAATAACATCATAGGATAAACGAGAATTAGGAATGAGTCGCTCTAGATGTTCTTTAGCTGAAGTTGGAATAATCACTAAACTTCCTGTCAATACAGCTACAGGTACTGTCCAAGTCTGTTCAATCATTTCTCTTCGAATAGATTCAAAGTAAGAGAGGACACCTAGTTGGGTAAATTGAGCATTTTTATCACCTAAATGAACTTGAAAATCCTTACGTATAAAGTCTGTCAAAACAAGTTGACGAAGCTTACTTCCTAGAGCCTGGTATTCTGCCTTAAAAATATCTCTAACAGCATTGAGTTTTCCCAATGATTGATTGAGCAGGACATCTTGTTTCTTATTCCGGATAAGTTTAACTTGATTTCTTTCGATAAGACCGTTTGCTTTCAGATCACTTTTCAGTTGGGTAAAGGCCTCCTCAGTAAATCCAAACCAATTTGGAACCTGAAAAATAATGCCATTAAGCAAGGTTTCAAACCACTCAAGTGTAAAAGTTGGCAAAGCTTTAGCAGCGAGAAGTTCTTGAAAACGTTGTGGGAAGGGCAAGTTTTTAGACCTTAAGAAAATCAGGATAGCAGAAAGATATTTAGGATTGCCCAACAAGTCATCGTCACTGATTTGGCCCCCTAATACCGGACTAGACAGAATAGTGTTCGAGAAGTTTATATCTGTAGACAGTTTAGTTAGAAAGTTAAGTTTCTGCTTTTCAAACTGATCTAGTTGTGTTCGTTCTTCCTTAGTTGGAAAGGCGAAGTAGACATAGTCCTGGTGAGGACAGAGCGTCCCTTCCTTAACCAGTTCAGGCACTGTAATTTCTTCATCAATCTCACCACACATGCTAATGTAACGATCCCAAAGTGCAGGTTCTCCCTCGTATGGAGGGGTCGCTGTCAAGGAAATCATCTTAATTTTAGGAAAGGATTTACGAAAAATCTCTAAACTCTTCCACCATTCATTTCTTAAATGATGGCATTCATCCAGACAAAGAGTCCCTAAATCTTGGTCTCCAAAAGTTTTTCGAATATCGAAACCTTGAAAATCGAAATGCTCTTGTTGTGACTCATCATCTGTGTCCTCAATAAGACTATCGCCCACGACTTGGTTCATAGCACTGTGCAGTGCCTGATAAGTCGCAACCGTAATCATTTTAGGCCTTTTTAAATCCTGTGAAATGAGTTGTTCTACTAGATTGTCATCACTTAAAAAAGCTTGTTTAATCCGATCTATCCATTGTTGACGGATGGTAACTGTCGGAACTAAAATTAAAGTTGGATTACCAAAACGCTGTATAAATTCAATTCCTAAGGTTGTTTTACCAGAACCAGGAGCAGCCACCAAGTGAATCTTACCATCCTCCATAAAGCTTTCGGCTTTATCGAGAACACGCTGTTGGTACTGTCGCCATTGTCCCTTAAATGAAAGCTGATTTAACATAATTTCCCTCCAATGTTACTAACTATTATATCATAGTGACGATAGATAGAACTGGCCATATGGATAAGCATGAATAGTAATATTTTTATAATATACGTCTCAAATATACAGCCAAAAACACCCCAAAATTGAGCTTTTGGGGTGTAAATCACGGGGTGCAATAATTAAGTTTTTAACGTAAACGAAGAGTTAGTTACGTTTTGGTTTGACTGCCATGCCTAGGCCGAGTGAAAAGGTTGTCAAGGTTATTTAAGGCTTTTTAAGTTATTTTTAAATGAGTTTTCAGTGTATTTTAATACCTATCTCACCGAAAAAGTACTAGTTAGGGACGTTTAAATTCGTATCGCTAATCTAGTAAAATCCATTTCAGTCTGCAGAGCATCATTTGTCATTCACAGAACCCCGAAAACAATTGATAAAATAAGGCGTAACCTACAAAGAAGAAGGCTTCAAAAAAGAGATCTCTTACTTAAATATTTAAAATTCAAAGAGTATGATATAATCTGACTTTTCAAGAGCCTACAAGATGTCCTCTTAAAAAGAAATTGCTGTTTTTTTACTCAAAGGTTATAGTTTATTTCCTATAATATCTCTTAGGAATCAAAAATATTCAATTTCTTCCAAAAAATCTTAGTCATAGATTGACATTAAAGAAGTTTTAAGATAACTTTAAAGTAACGATTTAATCCGATCTTATCGAGGAGTTGCCATGAAAAAAATAAATCTTCTTTATTTATTAGCTATTCTGGCCATTATTTCTGGTCTTTTACTGTATTACTTGCCAGACATGACGTCTGGACATAATGCAGAGTCAAATAAAACAAGTCAGACTTTTAAGGAGAAAACGATTGTCCATGATTTTGGTACGACAGAGTTGAAAAAAGCTCCAAAACGTATCGTTATCCTCGACAACCTCTATGGCGAAATCTTAGATCCTCTGGATATTACTCCAGTAGGAGCGACAACTGGTCAAGCTGATAGTCAAGAATTTTCAACCCTCTTTAAGAAACAATACAAGGATGCCAAAGTAGTTTCAGTTGGTTGGCAGGGTAATCCAGATTTGGATAAGATTGCTGAGTTAAAACCTGATTTAATCCTTATGACAGGCGAGCAGGAAGACCTCTACGAGGAGCTGTCTGAAATCGCACCGACTGTTGGCTACCAAATCAACACCGATGAAAATTGGGACTATCATGAAACCTCTCTCAAGGTGGCAGAAATCTTTGATAAACGTGATGAGATGAAGAAGGACCTCGATAGATTGGATGCTAGGGAGGCCGTTTTCGCGGAGAATGTCAAAGCCAAGTTTGGCGACCAGAAACTGCTGTATCTTCGCGTGACTGACAATGACATCCGTTATTATGCTTACGGGCATTTTGGTTATCTCTATGATACTTATCATTTCAATCGAGCGGAAACCTTCAATCCAGATGATATGTTCCAAGTTATCGATCCAGATAAACTAAAAGACATTAATCCGGACCTCCTGATTGTTCAAGCGGATTCTCAAGAACTCCTAGATAACAAACTTAAAAATACCCCTGTCTGGACTAGCCTTAAGGCTGTTCAAAATAACAAGGTCATCTATGCTGATTACTCAACTTACATGCTGGGCTTTGGGATTGTCTCCCAAGAAGCTATTATGAAACAAATCTCTGATGAATGGGGATTAAATTAAACTAAAAACGACCATGACGGTCGTTTTTTTATGTTCAAAAAAGTTTAACTGACAAACAAGCGTTTAATATGTTTTCTTAAGGCAAAATAGAGCTGAATGGTCATTGGAATCCAAATCAAGGGCTCGCATAGGATAACGCCAAGGTAGCCCATAGAAGGAATGACCAAAAGAACAAAGAGAATTTTTCCGAAAAGTTCAATGAAACTAGAGGTTAAAGGTGTCAGTTTCTTACCTAGACCTTGTAGGCTATTTCTAAAGATGAAGAGCATTCCTAAAATAGGATAAAAGAGAGAACTGATACGGAGGTAGCGACTGGCATTGTCAATAATTACAGTATTATCTGAACCGGAGATAAGACCAGCCAAGAAAGGACTTGCTACAAAGAGGAGGACACAAGCTATGACAGACCAAGTTATAGAAACAAGACAAGATTGTTTTAACCCTGCTACTATGCGCTTAAACTGTTTGGCACCGAAGTTCTGAGAGGTGAAAGTAGTCACCCCGGCAGCAAGTGAAGTCAAAGGGAGAACAGCAAAGGACATAATCCGTCTTGCCGCCACTTGAGCACTAATGATGAGAGGACCAAAGCCGTTAATGGCATACTGTAAGGTCACAGTCCCAATAGAAACAATGGAGTTCATGAGTCCCATGGCCATTCCTTGTCCAAAAAGGTCCAAATAAAGACTTGAATCAAGAACAAAATCTGACTTGCTTGGTAGAAGGAAGGTCACTTTTTTCTTAATATAGTAAAGACAGAGAATTGCGGAAATCCCTTGAGAAATAATAGTTGCTAAACCTGCTGATTGAACACCAAGATGGAGTTGAGTAATAAAGAAAAGGTCTAAAACGATATTGACCAGAGCTGAAAATATCAGAAAATAGAGGGCTGTCAGACTATCACCAACCGCTCTGAGGAGACCTGCACACAGATTATAACCCAAAGTAACCCCAACACAGGAGACAATCATAGAAATATACTGGTAGGACTGCCCAATGATAGAAGCAGGTGTTCCTAAAAATCTTAGTAAAGGATAGAGTCCGAAATGTCCTAGAATCATAACCAAGGCACTTAGGCCCAGACCGATGACAACTGTGGCCGCCACAGACTGACGAAGTTTCCTATAGTCTTGCGCACCATAATAACGTGCGATAACAACCCCCATACCATTTCCAACACCTAAGGCAAATCCGATAACCAAATCAAAAATAGCAGAAGAAGCTCCTACAGCAGCCAAGGCATCTGGACCTAGAAAGCGTCCTACAATCATGACATCCGCAGTATTATAGAGTTGCTGGAAAATATTGGATATCAGAATTGGTAGGGCAAAGATTAAAAGAGACCGCAAAATAGGGCCTCGTAAAAGATCAACTGACGAATTTTTCATAGAACTATTATAACAAGATTGTAATTGTGAAACAATCATAACCACCCGTCTAACGGGTGGTTTGATCAAGGGCTATAAGCCCAT
>OGYV01001043.1_pt1 | contig 22110 bp, 20 predicted proteins | sample 1576651 | NCBI WGS metagenome assembly OGYV01 (sample SAMEA3541570, study PRJEB24748) | human gut metagenome | biome: human gut; feature: human-associated habitat; material: faeces | place: China | collected 2012
CTATGTCGACTTGACGGACCGTTCACGTGCAGCCAATGCTTCTGAATCTGATATCATCGTAAGTATCCACATCAATGCTTCAGGAAGTTCAGCAGCACAGGGTATTGAGACTTATTATTACCAACCTTACGCAGAATACCCATCACGTATTAATGCAACCTACCATGCTAATCCAACTCGATTGAGCATGAGTGACACCTTGGCCAATGCTATCCAGTCTAGCTTGATTAATGCGACTGGAGCCCAGAATCAAGGCGTGAAACGTCAAACCTTTGCGGTCTTACGTGAAACGACAGCGCCGGCGGTTCTCCTTGAACTAGGTTTCTTGTCAAATCCACAAGAAGCAGCCCGTTTGAATACCTCTGCTTATCAGGAAACTTTAGCTAATGCAATTGTGGCTGGAGTTAAGTCTTACTACGAAAAAGTATCTAAAGTTTAAGTTATAAGGTTAACCCATCATTTTGATGGGTTTTTGTGCTATAATTGAGATAAATACAACAAAAGGAGTGCTTATGGCCTACGATTTACTCTTAGAGCGTTTTTTACGCTATGTTAAGATCAATACACGTAGTGATGAAAATGCAACAAGAACGCCAACAACACAAAGTCAAGTAGATTTTGCCTTGAAAGTTCTAAAACCAGAATTAGAAGAACTGGGTTTGTCCAATATCCATTATTTGGAAAGTAATGGTTACCTAGTGGCAACTCTTCCAGCGAATGATGACCAATTAACACGTAAGATTGGTTTCATCTCTCATATGGATACTGCTGATTTTAATGCAGAAGGAGTTTCACCACAAGTTATTGACTCTTATGATGGAGGGGTCATTCCTCTTGGAAGTTCAGGTTATAGCCTAGACCCAACCGATTTCCCTAATCTCAATAATTATCTTGGTCAAACACTTATTACAACTGATGGTACCACACTTCTTGGGGCTGATGATAAGTCTGGTATTGCTGAGATTATGACAGCTTTGGCTTATTTGAAGGCTCACCCTGAAATCAAACATTGTGAGATTCGAGTTGGTTTTGGTCCAGATGAAGAGATTGGAATTGGTGCTGACAAGTTTGACGTTGAAGATTTTGATGTTGATTTTGCCTATACTGTTGATGGTGGACCTTTGGGTGAATTGCAGTATGAAACCTTCTCGGCTGCAGGAGCAGAACTTACTTTCCACGGACGTAATGTTCACCCTGGAACAGCAAAAGATCAAATGGTTAATGCCTTACAGTTAGCAATTGATTTTCATAATCAGTTGCCAGCAGAAGAACGCCCTGAGTTGACAGATGGCTATCAAGGTTTCAACCATCTTCAAACTATGACTGGTACTGTTGAAGAAGCTAAATCTTCTTATATTATTCGTGACTTCGAAACTGAATCCTTTGAAAATCGTAAAGCAACCTTCCAAGAGATTGCTGATCAAATGAATCAAGCTTATGGTCTGACACGCGTTGATTTAGTACTTAAAGATCAATACTATAACATGCGTCAGGTTATTGAAAAAGATATGACGCCTGTTGAGTTGGCTAAGGGTGTTATGGAGGAATTGGATATTACGCCAGTTATTGAACCTATTCGTGGCGGAACTGACGGGTCTAAAATTTCATTCATGGGCATTCCAACTCCAAACTTATTTGCTGGTGGCGAAAATATGCATGGTCGTTATGAGTTTGTTTCCTTGCAGACAATGGAAAAAGCCGTAGATGTTATTCTTGGAATTGTCAGTAAACCTTAATTGAGCTTGCTAAATACTGATTTTATGGTAAAATTAGAAGTAATGGAGGTGCTGAGATGATTAAAATTTTCGGCAAGTATCGTTACCATTGGCAACCCGAATTATCTTGGCTGATTATTTACTGGTCTTTAGCCATCACGCCAATCTTTATTGCGGCGGCCCTTCTGTTCGAGTTGTACTCGGTGCCCTCACATATTTTGATGCTCTTCACTATTTTCGTTGCCTTGTTTGGTTTAGGGTTCCATAGATACTTTATTATTGAAGACCATGGAATTCTACGAATTGTTTCATTTAACATTTTTAAACCACGCAAGGTAAAGATTAGTGACATCGAAAAGGTAGAAGTTATCAAAACTGGTCTATGTCTCATCTTTAAAAATGGCAAGAAACGTCAATTTTATATGAGGAAGTGGCCTAAAAAATATTTCTTAGATGCTCTAGCATTGCATCCCGATTTCAAAGGTGAGGTAGAGCTATTGGATCATATGACTAACTTTGATTATTTTGCCTTTTATGAGGAATCAAAAAAAGCCCTCAAGCTTAAACTTCGCAGCAAATAAGGGCTTTCGTAGGACAAGATTTGACAGCGGTCAAAGTCTCAGGACTATTTTTAATAATTTGATTGAGTTGGTCGCTGTCTCTGAACCTAACAATACCTTCGTCATCATAATCAAAGACGGGAGAGTAGGTTTGGCACAAACCACAAGCGATACATTTTTCTGGAATTAATGATACTTTCATAGTATTATTTTAAAATAGATTTATTGTTTTTACAAGGAGAATATCATGAGTAAAAAACCATGGGAAGATAAGGTTTCTGACGAAGAGTTGGAAGAAGTAGTTGACGCTGATTTTCTAGATGATGAAGATGAGTTTGAGGATTATGAAGAAGAGGATGTCACTCCTTCAGATGAAAAACGCGAAAAAGGTGGCGGATTCATTAATTCATCATTCTTGACAGTCTTGCTTGGATTATTCTTTGTTATTGTTGTATGTATTTTGTTCTTTGTTTTCTATACTTCAAATGTTGGTGGAAACAAAACTGCGGAATCTAAGGAATCATCTGGATTCTACTCATCTTCAACTAGCAAAGTTGTTAAATCTTCATCTAGCGAGAAAGACTCAAACAAAGATGAGGAAAGTGAGAAATCTAATACAGAAAAATCTTCAAAAGAGAAATCATCTTCAACTAAAGCATCAAGCTCTTCTAAACATGTAGTAAAAGAAGATGCAACTGAGTCAGCTGAGACAACACCATCAAGCGCTACGGCAGCAGCAGATGGTTCATCAATTGTTGTTCAATCTGGTGAAGGTGCTGGTTCAATCGCCGCACGTGCAGGTATTTCTGTAGATGAATTGGAACGTCTTAACCCTGATCACATGACAAATGGTTACTGGTATGCTAACCCAGGTGACGTCGTTAACGTTCAATAATTTTTAAAGCAAAGGATCATCATGAAAGATATTAGAATTGCTATTGATGGTCCTGCGTCAAGTGGAAAAAGTACAGTAGCCAAGATTATTGCAAAAAATCTTGGCTATACTTATCTTGACACAGGTGCCATGTACCGATCTGCAACTTATTTGGCCTTGCAGAATGGTTTAACTGAGGAAAATGTACCAGAAATTTTGGAGCAACTATCTCAATATCCGATTTCATTCGGAAAAGCAGCAGATGGTAGTCAGCAAGTTTATGTAGGTGATGTCGATATTACACACCCAATTCGTGATAACCAAGTTACAAATAATGTTTCTTGGGTCGCAGCTATTCCTGAAGTGCGTCAAGAACTCGTTGAGCAACAACAACGTATCGCTCAAGATGGGGCTATTATCATGGATGGTCGTGATATCGGGACCGTGGTTTTGCCTGATGCAGAACTCAAGATTTTCTTGGTTGCTTCAGTTGATGAACGTGCGGAACGTCGTTATAAGGAAAATATCGAAAAAGGTATCCCTGCTGACCTTGAGACTCTAAAAAAAGAAATTGCTGAACGTGACTATAAAGATAGTCATCGTAAGGTGTCACCTCTTAAACCAGCGGAAGATGCCATCACTTTTGATACTACAGGTGTGTCTATTGATGGTGTTGTGGAATTTATTCAAGAAAAAGCAAAAAAAATTATTGACAAAGGATGACTCACTTGTTATACTATTGACAATGAGAAAAGCAGAAGTGAGAACTTCTCGCCTTGCGACTTAGGTTGTCTGGCCCAACATGTCAAATCCCTATAGGGATATTATGTGTGCGGGCTTGTATATCAAGTCCGCTTTGTTTTTCTCTAAAAAAATAAAGAGGTGAAGATCATAGCTAAGAAAGATCTATTCATTAACGATGAAATTCGCGTTCGCGAAGTTCGTCTTGTTGGTCTTGATGGTGAACAATTGGGAATTAAACCATTGTCAGAAGCGCAAGCTATTGCAGATGATGCAAATGTTGACTTGGTTCTCATCCAACCACAAGCTACGCCACCTGTTGCGAAGATTATGGACTATGGTAAGTTCAAATTTGAGTATCAAAAGAAACAAAAAGAACAACGTAAGAAACAAAGCGTTGTTACCGTTAAGGAAGTTCGTTTGAGTCCAGTTATTGATAAAGGTGACTTTGAAACTAAACTTCGTAACGGCCGTAAGTTCCTTGAAAAAGGAAACAAGGTTAAAGTTTCTATCCGATTCAAAGGTCGTATGATTACTCACAAAGAAATCGGAGCTAAGGTCTTGGCGGAATTTGCTGAAAAAACGCAAGATATTGCGATTATTGAGCAAAGAGCGAAGATGGATGGACGTCAAATGTTCATGCAACTTGCACCAATTCCTGACAAAAAATAATTGTCAAACTAACACTATTTTAAGAGGAGAATTTTAAAATGCCAAAACAAAAAACACACCGCGCATCAGCTAAACGTTTCAAACGTACAGGTTCAGGTGGATTGAAACGCTTCCGTGCCTTCACATCTCACCGTTTCCACGGTAAAACTAAAAAACAACGTCGTCACCTTCGTAAAGCGTCAATGGTACATTCAGGTGACTTTAAACGTATCAAATCAATGCTTTCACAAATGCGTTAATCCGCTACAAGCATTACAAATTAACTAAACTAGAATTAATTCGGAGGAATATATAAATGGCTCGTGTTAAAGGTGGCGTTGTATCACGCAAACGTCGTAAACGTGTATTGAAACTTGCTAAAGGTTACTATGGTGCAAAACACATCTTGTTCCGTACTGCAAAAGAACAAGTAATGAACTCTTACTACTATGCATACCGTGACCGTCGTCAAAAGAAACGTGATTTCCGTAAACTTTGGATCACACGTATCAATGCAGCAGCTCGTTTGAACGGTTTGTCATACTCACAATTGATGCACGGTTTGAAATTGGCTGAAATCGAAGTTAACCGTAAAATGCTTGCTGATTTGGCAGTTAACGATGCAGCAGCTTTCACAGCTCTTGCGGATGCAGCTAAAGCAAAACTTGGTAAATAAGAATTAAGATGGGTTTTACCCATCTTTTTTTATGGAGGTAATAATGATTCGTTTAGCAAGAGCAGAAAATATTCCAAGATTACAGGAGTTATTGGGGCAGATTCTTCTAGTGCATCATTATGCACGTCCTGATGTTTTTAAGTCAGAAGGCAGTAAATTTACAGATGCAGAGTTAGAAGCAGTGATTAATGATCCAAATAGACCCATTTTTGTATATGAGGATGAAGAAGGCTGTATCTTAGGTCATCTGTTCTTAATGATTAAAGAAGTATCTGATAATAATGGTCCACTAAAGGCTGTTAAGACTCTTTTTATTGATGATTTATGCGTTGATAAGGAGGTTCGAGGTCATAAATTAGGGGAGAAGCTTTATCAATTTGCCTTGGACTATGCTAAGGAGCTAGGTTGTTATAATCTGACACTTCATGTATGGAATGATAATGCGGGTGCTGTACGTTTTTACGAACGTTTAGGTATGAAACCCAGATATACAGAAATGGAAACTATCCTAAAATAATACGTTTTCATGAGAGAAATTTAACTTACGAGGAATAAAAATTTTTGATATGCTGAAAGAGAATTTTTAGAAATGGAGAATTTTAATGCCTCGTAATTTTAAAGAAGCTTTGCTTTTTACGATTTTAATGTGTGGAATGATGGTCTGTGGGATGAGTCTCTGGAATCTTCTCATCCTTGATTGGACTGGAGTTGTTCCCTTTGCTTGGGGTCACTTTTTCCAAGGTTATCTTCCGGGATTTGTAGTTGCTTTCTTACTGGATATGCTTTTGGTGGGACCACTAGCCAAGACAATAGCATTTGCAATTTTACATAAAGTAAAAGCCCATGATAAACGATGGGCGAAGATTTTGGCGATTTCTGGAACTATGGCTCTATTCATGGTAACCTTTATGTCGCTCTATGGCTTAGTGTACAACGGTCAGTCGGTGACGCTCTCATCTTATGGCCGTGCTTGGGTGACAAATGTTATCATGGCCTTACCCCTAAATTTTCTAGTAGTTGGTCCAATCTCACGCTTTGTCTTGGGAAAACTGCAAAAACCATTGCCTGGTGAAGAAGCCGTAGAGAATTTTGAAGACGATGACGAATTACCAACTATAATCTAAGTATAGAACTGGAGTTTCTCTCCAGTTCTTTTAATATTAAAAGCAGCCACGGATGTGACTGCTTAATGATGATTAGTTTTTCTTTTTCATTTCACCATGTGGATAGTAAGTTCCCTCTGGCATATCGTTAATGAAAACATGAATAGCTTCTTTAGGTGCTTTTGCAACACGTGATACAACCTCAGTAACTTCGCGAGCAAGTTCGATTTTTTGTTCTTCAGTGCGACCTTCAAAGAGATCAATTTTTACAAATGGCATAATGCATCTCCTTAGTTTTGATAGTCCTATTATAGCATTAATTAAGAGAATATTCTAAAATTTATGGAAATTCTTGTAATGATAATATCTCAATGCTACAATGTGAGTGATTTCAATAGTAAAGCCTAAAATAAAAAGAGGCAGGTAGCTAAGAGAAAGCGTTCCTAGTCGAAAGCAATAGTATTACTTTTGATTCGATCATTCCCGATTTAGGGATTGTTTCACATGCTATTCAAAATCGTATGGTGTCTTGTAATGATAGGTAAGAGATAGCATTTTTTATTGGCTTTATTTATAAAGGATGAAAACTCTTACTATAAATGGTAAAATAATGCTAACTAGAGACAGTAAGGAGTAAATTATGACAATTGATTTTCGTGCCGAAGTTGATAAGCGCAAAGATGCTTTGATGGAGGACCTTTTTGGTCTTTTGCGTATTAACTCAGAACGTGATGATAGTAAGGTTGATGATAAGCACCCATTTGGTCCTGGACCAGTAAAAGCTTTGGAACATTTTCTTGCTTTAGCAGAACGTGACGGCTATAAAACTCGTAATATCGATAATTATGCTGGTGACTTTGAATTTGGTCAAGGTGATGAAGTTTTGGGTATCTTTGCACACTTGGATGTGGTTCCAGCTGGTAGCGGTTGGGGTACAGATCCTTATGAACCTATAATCAAAGACGGTAAACTTTATGCCCGTGGGTCATCAGATGATAAAGGCCCTACAATGGCTTGTTACTATGCCTTGAAAATTATTAAAGAACTCGAGCTTCCAGTATCTAAGCGTGTGCGCTTTATTGTTGGTACTGATGAAGAATCTGGTTGGGGCGATATGGAATATTACTTCGCTCATAATGGATTGAAAGATCCTGATTTTGGTTTTTCACCTGATGCAGAATTTCCAATTATCAATGGTGAAAAAGGTAATATTACAGCCTATCTCCATTTTGAAGGTCAAAATGATGGGGACTTTAGTCTTGTGTCCTTTAATGGTGGTTTGCGTGAAAATATGGTTCCTGAATCAGCAAGTGCAGATTTTACTGGACCTATCACTTTGAAAGAACTCGAGGCCAAATTAGCAGACTTTGTTGAGGAACAAGAAGTAACTGGTCAAGTGACCGAAGAAGCTGGTGTTTTCCATGTGACTATTCATGGGAAATCAGCTCATGGTATGATGCCTCAAAATGGTATTAATGGGGCAACATACTTGGCACTCTTCCTTAGTCAATTTGATTTCCAAGGCAATGCTAAAACGTATTTGGATATAATTGCTGAAACACTTCATAAGGATTTCTTTGCTGAAAAGACAGGTCTTGCCTATACAGATCCTAAGATGGGTGAATTGACCATGAATGCTGGTGTATTTAACTTCTCTAAGGAATCAGAAGATAATACAATTGCTCTGAATTTCCGCTATCCTCAAGGGGTTGATACGGACGCTATTAAGGCTAATCTTGAAAAACTCGAAGGTCCTAAGGCGGTTAGTCTCTCAGAACATGGTCATGTGCCACACTATGTACCAGTTGATGATCCTATGGTAGAGACTCTTCTTTCAGTCTATGAGAAACAAACAGGACTTAAAGGTCATGAACAAATTATTGGTGGTGGAACATTTGGACGTCTCCTCAAACGTGGTGTTGCCTATGGAGCTATGTTCCCTGGTTATGTCAACACGATGCACCAAGCAAATGAGTTTACTGAGGTTGAAGACTTGTACCGTGCAGCTGCCATTTATGCAGAAGCTATCTATGAGTTAATCAAATAAAAAAGAGAGACAGTTTTGTCTCTTTTTTGAGGAGGAAAATATGGAAACACTTGAAGAATTAACACAAGCAATCATGTCTGATGAACAAAATAAAGCTTTTACGGAACAAGGTATAAAACCCTTGTTTACTATTCCAAAAACGGCACGAATTAATATCGTAGGACAAGCTCCTGGTATTCGTGCCCAAGAGTCCGGCCTTTACTGGAATGATCCTAGCGGTGATAATCTCAGGGATTGGATGGGTGTTTCACGCGAAGAATTTTATGAATCTGGCATGTTTGCTATTGTGCCAATGGATTTTTATTTCCCAGGTCATGGGAAATCAGGTGATTTACCTCCTCGCAAAGGATTTGCAGATAAGTGGCATGAGAAAGTTCTTGCTTTAGCTCCTGATATTCAATTGACGATTTTAGTAGGTAACTATGCACAGCGTTACTATTTACATCAAAAATCGTCGGCAAAATTAACGGATACAGTTAAGAATTACAAAGATTACCTTCCTGAGTTTTTCCCTCTCGTTCATCCCTCTCCACGAAATAATATTTGGCAAGCCAAAAATCCATGGTTTATGGAAGAAGTAGTTCCAGATTTGAAGGCCTTGGTCAAAAAAATCTTAAGTCAATGATTTCTGATATATGAACTTGGATTGTCATTAGGTATTGTTATCAAATTAATGAAGCGACATTCAGAACATATCCAAATGATATAAAGATTTGAGCCCCTTGGGGCTCTTTTTGATGCTATAACAAAAATAGTTGCAAAAATAATTAACAAAATTTTAATACTTAGCTTATATAGTGCAATTTAATTCTAATTTTCAGAAGAAGTAACATATAAAATTAAGGTAGCTATCCTTTTAAACTAAAGAATCAATTAAATAATACTTACAAATTGAAAATGAGTGTAAATTTTTAAAAATATTAAGACAATTCCATTGACAGAAAGTTTAAAAGTGATAGACTTTAGGTGTTAAGAAAATTTAGAAGGAAATTTGTGATATGGGAAGAAAAGATTCACAACGTTTTTCAATCAGGAAGTATAGCTTTGGGGCTGCTTCTGTTCTTTTAGGTACAACCATTCTTGCGATGGGGGCAACTGGTGTACATGCAGATGAGGTTTCAACTTCAGCTGCTACTGATACACCACTTAGTGCTTCTGTACTAACAGATACTGCTGCTGATCCGGCAACAACTGTTGATCATTCAGAGAAGCAAGTTGTTTCTGTTAAAGAAGAAGGAAATACCACTGTAACAACAAGTGTTGTTACAACTGATAGTCTTGAGGATGCTAAAACTTCTGCGGTAAAAGAAGGGGTAGAAGTCGAAGAAACTGCACCTCAAACACATACATCCCTAGAGGGTGCTATTGCTGACAATCAAGCTCAATCAAAAGAGATTAACACGGTTGTTTCGGATTATCAGAAAGCAAAAGAAAACCACAAAAAAGATGTAGCTGAGTATGATAAAGCTAAGGCTGAGTACGATGCTAAAGTGGCCGAAAAAGCAGCAGCTGATAAAGCAAACGCTGCTTCTAAAGCACAGTATGATACTGATCAAGCTGCTTATGAAAAAGGGTTAGCTAAATACCAAGCTGATAATAAAGCCTATGATGTAGCATTGAAAGAGTATAATGCTCAAAAATTAACTTATGATTCTAAAGTAGCAGAAAAAGCAGCTGCCGATGCAGCTAATGCTAAGTCAGAAGCTGATTATAAGGTACAGTTGGCTGTTTATGAAACTGCTAAGAAGAACTATGAAGCTGCTATGGCTCAGTATAGCAAAGACAAGGCAAAATATGATGCTGAGAAGGAAGCTTATGATGCTAAAGTAGCTGAAAAAGTTCGTACAGAAATCGAAAACAAGGCTGCTCAAGAGCAGTATGAGAAAGATTTAGCTACGTATAATGCCGCTTATGAAAAATATCAAACCGATTTAGCTGCCTACAAGACTGCCAAAGTAGCCTACGATGCTAAAGTAGCCGAAAAAGCAGCAGCTGATGCAGCTAATGCAGAAGCTAAAGCTAAGTATGATGCGGAAATGGTCACTTACGAAGCAGCCTTGTCTGAATATAAGACAAATAAAGCTTTGTATGATGCCGCTCTAGCTGAATACAATACGAAAAAAGCAGCTTATGATTCTAAAGTAGCTGAGAAAACACAAGCAGAAATTACTGATAAGGCAGCTCAAGAGCAATATGAGAAAGATCTTGCTGCTTACAATGCGGCTTACGAAAAATATCAAACTGCTTTAGCTGCCTACAAGACTGCTAAAGCAGCCTACGATGCCAAAGTAGCCGAAAAAGCAACTGCTGATAAGGCAAATGCGGAAGCTAAAGCCAAGTATGACGCAGAAATGGCTGTTTACAATACAGCTAAAGCGCAATACGATAAAGATAAAGCAGCCTATGATCAACTTGTTGCTATTAAAGCAGAAGAAGATGCTGCAAAAGCTAAGTATGAGGTTGAGCTTGCAAAATACAATGTAGATTTAGAGCAATACGGCAAAGATTTTGCTACCTACCAAACAAAACTTGCTGAATATCAAACAGCTTTGACACAGTACAAAGATGCTAAAGCAGCCTATGATAAGTACATGAATGATAATGGTTTCCAAGATCTAAAAGATGTAGAAACTGTTCAAGATTTGACCTTCCAACGTGAAGGTGGAGCCATTCATACCATCGATGGCATCAGTGCTTATCTCACTCGTGATGCTCAAGCTCGTTTGAATACAAGCAATGTACATCAGTATGATTCCAATAAATTGGAAGCTTCAGATATTGTAGCAACTAGTCCTTGGGCCAATAATGAAACTGAATTTATTCAAATTAAGGAAGGTGACAAATTTGTTGTAACCTATGACAATTTGAATCAGTCAAGCATGCGTGAAAATACAGATATGCATCCTATCAAGCGCGTGATTTACCGTTATGAAATTCTTACTCTTCCATCAAATGACGGTAAAGGAATTGCAGCCGTTAGCTCGGATCCAACTGTAACACTTACAGTCGGTGCTTCAACAGACCAAAATAAACCCGTTAAAGTTGCTGTAGATGTTGAATTCTATGATGGTAATGGCAATAAGTTTGATTTGACACAACACAATGCGATTGTTGCTTTGAACTCTCTTAACCACTGGACAGGTGCTTCTTATGTAGATAGTGGGGATAAACCTCGTGCCCTTACAGTAGAAGCCAAGGATAAAGATGGTAAGACTGTTCGTGGAACTTGGAATCCGTATGCAGATGGTTCATCAATGAGCATTGAAAACAATGCGGTTGTTGTTAAAAATGGAACAGCTGACTTTGGTACTGCTGATGTCACTATCTCTGCTGAAAACCCAATCAAGATTGTGGCACAAAAAGCAACGTGGAATGGTAGTGAATTTACAGTTAGTGAAGAAACTGTTATTGACGCAACTTCAGTCAATGTTTCAGGTGCTGGGAACGGTCACTCTATTGGAACAGATGAGTTCACATTAGATGGTAAAGATGATGTTATCGGTTCTTATACGATTGATCCAACTTCAGGACGTATCATCTTTACTCCTAAGAAGAAATTTGAAAATGTAGAGCACCAAGAATCTGTAAATGTTGGAAACAATAAATACATTCCAATTCCAAATTCAAGTGTTTCTTATGATTCTGCTACAAAAGAGGTGACATCATTTAAAGATAACCAATACATTGAACATGGATCTATCTTTAATGGTGAATCTTCAACGACTCTTGAAGGTTGGGACAATCCATCTTCTCCATACCTCTATTATGGTGGAGCAGGATTGAAGATGGCTGATGGTCACTTGGTATTTACGGCCAATGGAGCTAATGCTGCTGGTCAACCGACAGTATATTGGTTTGCGATTAACTCAAATGTTGGTATTCCAAAAAATCCAGGTGAGGCACCAAAAGAGCCAACAGCTCCTGAAGAACCAAAGGCTCCAACACCACCAACGATTACATTGGAAGTTCTTCCAGCGGTACCAACAGAACCAACTCCGCCAACAGCCCCTACGGCACCAACAGAACCTAACTATACAGTTGTTACAGTTTATGCAGAGGAACCAAAGGCTCCAACAGAACCAAAAGCTCCAACGCCACCAACTCCAGCTTTAGTTGAAGTGCCAGTAGAGCCACGTAAGATTACGGCTCCAGTAGAACCTAAGGCTCCGACTCCACCTACACCAGTAGTTGTAGAGGTACCTGGTGAGCCAACAAAACCAACGCCACCAACAGAGCCAACAGCTCCAACACCACCAACTATGGTCACAGTTAATGTTCCTAATAAACCTGTTTCACCTAAAGAACTTGTAGCTCCTAAGGTAAAATGGCATAAAAATTATCTTGTTGAGCGCGTAACACGTCCAGTACCAACGACGCCACCAACTCCTCAAAAACCAAAAACTCCTAGAACACCTACAGGACCAAGCGTTACACCAACTTCTTCTGTAGTTGCTAAGCAAGAAACAGAAAGAACTAATAGCGCCGTATTGCCAGAAACAGGTGACTCTAACCAAAAATTAGCATCTGTAACAGGTTTAGGTTTCCTTTCAATGGCACTTACAGGTCTATGGTCAGCTCGCAAACGTAAACATTAATAAGATAAAATGAAAGATTAGGTTGTTTTGCCATGCAAGACAGTCTAGTCTTTTTTTGTTACCTATTCTTTGCATATTATCGGAATAAATAAGTTTGAATGTTAAAACTAATAGGGGAAAGGAGAGGACATGATTTAGGTGAAATAGCTATCCCAAAGCTAAATATCACAATGAAAAGTAAAATGAAAGCTTATAGTTGATTGTTTTTCATAATCTTTTCAATAAAAAAACATTAAAGCGAATTGGACTAGATATTATAAAATTAAACCTCCTATTTGTATCGAAAATGCTATTAAATATAGGGTTTTGTCTATCAAATAATTTGATATTAAAAAGTATTTGAATTTAAGAATCTAATCGAATTTAAAGGAATGGGCGTTTTTATGAGATATCTCAAATTGACATGGTTCTTTCTTTTGTTAGAATATGAACATAACTAAATATAGAAGGACGTAATTTAAATGGGGAAAAAGGAATTACAACGTTATTCACTCAGAAAGTCTAGCCTTGGTGCGGCTTCTGTTCTTTTGGGGACTGCAGTTCTTGCAGTAGGAGCTTCAAATGCAAGCGCTGATGAGGTAGCAACAACTACAGATTCAGCAACACCAGCAGTTGAAGCAACAGATGCTGTTGAAGAAAGCACTTCGGCCGTAGCAGATTCAACTGAAAAGAAAGTCGTTAACGTTACTGAAGAAGGCAACACAACTGTTACAACGAGTGAAGTAACAAATACAAGCTTAGAAGCTGCAAAAACAGCTGCAACTAACGAAGGGGTTGAGGTTAAGGAAGAACCTGCTCAAACCAAAGAAACTGTTGAAGCAGCTGCTGCAGATAATAAAGCACAAGCAGAGAAAATCAATACAGTCGTTTCTGATTATAAAGCGGCTAAAGAACAATACAAGTCAGATAAAGTTGACTATGATAAAGCAAAAGCAAACTATGATGCCAAGTTAGCTGAGAAAGCACTTGCTGATAAAACAAATGCTGAAGCTCAGGCTAAATATGATACTGAAAAAACAGCTTATGATAAAGCTTCAGAGCAATACCAAATTGCTAAGCAAGCTTATGACTCAGCTCTTTCAGAGTACAAGACTAAGAAAGTTACTTATGATGCTAAGGTAGCAGAAAAAGAAGCCGCTGATAAAGAAAATGCTCTTTCTGCAGCTAAATACCAAGCAGAATTGGCAACATATAACCAAGCAAAAGCTGATTATGAAGCAGCTCTTGCTCAGTACAATAGCGATAAAGCCAAATACAACGCTGAAAAAGCTAACTATGATAATAAAGTAGCTGAAAAAGTTGTTACTGAGAAACGTAACGCTGAAGCTGAAGCTAAATATCAAACTGAGCTAGCAGCATACAATGAAGCAAAAGCTAAATATGATGTAGAAAAAGCAGCATATGACAAGAATCTTGAACTTTATAACGCTAAGAAAACAGCTTATGAAGCATATCTTGAAACAAAACAAGCTATTGAAAAATACAATGCAGATGCTAAAGCTAAATACGAAGCTGCCTTGGTTGTCTACAATGAGCAAAAAGCTAAATATGACCAAGAGTACCTTGAGTATCAAAACAAATTAGCTGTTTACCAAACAGCACTTAAACAATACCAAGATGCTAAAACAGCTTACGATAAATACATGAATGATCCTGTATATCGTAACCTTAAAGATGCTGAAGTTGTTCAAGAATTGACTTTCCAACGTGAAAACGATGCGACACACAAAGTTGAAGGTGTAAGCAACTACTTGACAAAAGAAGCACAAGAGCGTCTTAACACAAGTAATGTTTTCCAATATGACTCTAACAAGTTACAAGCATCTGACATTGTTTCAAATAGCCCTTGGACAAATACTGAAGACGAGTGGATTCAAGTTAAAGAAGGTGACAAATTTGTTGTTACTTATGATGGCTTGAACCAATCAAGCATGCTTGTTGAAAATGAAGCATCAGCAATCAAACGTGTTGTATACCGTTACGAAATCGTTAGCCTTCCATCAAACGACGGAAAAGGTATCGCGAAAATCAGTAAGGATCCAACAGTAACTATGACAGTTGGAGCGTCAACTGATCAAGATAAACCGGTTAAAGTAGCTGTAGATGTTGAGTTTTACGATAAAGATGGTAAAATGTTCAACCTTAGTGAGCGTAAAGCTATCGTAGCACTTAACTCACTTAACCACTGGAACGGTGCAGCATATGTTGAAACATCTGAGCGCCCACGTCCACTTACAGTAGAAGCGAAAGACGTTAATGGTAATACTGTTCGCGGTACTTACAATCCTTACGCAGATGGTTCTACTTTGGCAATCCAAAACGGTGAAGTTGTTACAAAATCTGGTTATGCAGATTTTGGTGGAGCTACAGTTAGCATTTCAGATGAGAACCCACTTAAGGTAGTGGTTCCTATCACTGACTGGAATGGTTCAGAATGGGTTGTCTCACGTGAAATTCCATCTGATGTAACAACTCTTAATGCTTCAGGTAGCGGTAATGGACACGCTCTTGGTAACCAAGATTATACGTTTGGTGATAAAGATGATGTTATTGGTTCATACAGCGTTTCTGCTGAAACTGGTTTGATTACATTCACACCTAAGAAAAAATACCAATCAACACGCCACCAAGAATATGTAAATATTGGTGATAACCAATTCATCGCTATTCCAAAATCATCAGTTACTTATGATGCTGCCACTAAAGAAGTAACATCTGTCAATGATAACCAATACATTGACCATGGTGCAGTCTTTAATGGTGAGACAACATCAGAATTGACAGGTTGGGATAACGCTGATTCACCTTACCTCTACTATGGAGGTGCAGGTATCAAGATGACTAATGGTCACTTGGTATTTACTGCTGAAGGTGCAAATGCTGATGGTGCACCAACAGTTTACTGGTTCGCAATCAACTCTAACCTTGGTTTGCCTAAGAATCCAGGTGAAAAACCTGAAGAACCTAAGGCACCAACACCACCAACAGCACCGGTTAAACCAGTCGTTAAAACAGTTGGTATCAATCCACAAGAACCAACACCACCAACACCTCCAAAAGAGCCAGTGGCACCAACGCCACCAACACCAAAAGTAGTTGAAGTTCCTGGTAAACCACAAGAACCAACACCACCAACAGGTCCAACGGCACCAACGCCACCAACACCAAAAGTGGTTGAAGTTCCAGAAAAACCGGTTGAACCAACACCACCAACAGGTCCAACGGCACCAACGCCACCAACACCAAAAGTAGTTGAAGTTCCTGCTAAACCAGTAGAACCTAAAACTCCTGAAAAACCAAGTGTTGTATGGCACAAGAACTATGTCGTTGAGAGAGAGTCTCACGTGGTACCACCAACTCCACCGACTACTCCACAAACACCACCAACACCTGTTACTCCTCCAACTCCAGTGACACCACCAACTACACCAACTCCAGATACTGAAGTTCCTGTAGTGCCTCAAGCTGAGTTGCCACAAACTGGTGAGCACACTAGCAATGCTGGATTTATTGGACTTCTTTCAATGATTTTTGCAGCCTTTGTAGGATTCTTCAAACGTCGTAAAGAAGATTAAGTGGTGCTATTAAATTAGTTCCCCATCAAAACTAGATTCTATTTAGGATCTAGTTTTTATTTTTGCTCGGTTTTCCTCCCCCATATCATTTCTATTTACTGGTGAAACATGTTATAATTGTTTTGAACGACTATTATAGAAAGATGCAAGGAGACGAGCATGGAAGAACTTAAGAAAATCGCTGGTGTAACCGCTGCCAAATACGTTGAAGATGGAATGGTTGTTGGACTCGGTACAGGGTCAACAGCTTACTTCTTCGTAGAGGAAATTGGCCGTCGCATTAAGGAAGAAGGTCTTAGTGTTGTTGGTGTAACGACATCAAGTCAAACCACTAAACAAGCTAAAGGCTTAGGCATTCCTTTGAAGGCAGTGGATGACATTGACAGTATTGATGTTACTGTTGATGGAGCCGACGAAGTAGACCCTCAACTCAACGGGATTAAAGGTGGTGGTGGTGCCCTTCTGATGGAAAAAATCGTCGCTACACCTACAAAAGAATATATCTGGGTGGTTGATGAGTCTAAAATGGTTGATCAATTAGGTGCTTTCAAGCTACCAGTTGAAGTGGTTCAATATGGTGCTGACCGTCTGTATCGTGTCTTTGAGTCTAAGGGCTATAAGCCATCATTCCGACTTACGGAACAAGGTGACCGCTTTGTTACAGATATGAAGAACTATATCATCGATCTTGATTTAGGTAAGATTGAAAATCCAGTAGCTCTTGGTGAAGAACTAAAAGCTATGACAGGGGTTGTCGATCATGGATTGTTCAATGGCATGGTTAACAAAGTCATCGTTGCAGGAAAAGACGGTGTTAAGGTCGTTGAAGTTAAGGCCTAGTCCGATTTTTATTCCCCTCACTTTTAATGAGGAAAACTAATTAATTTTTTTCAAACTATTAAATAATATAGAAAGGCAAGAGGTAATTTCGAAAAGATTTTAGCTCTTTGTGGTGTTATTATGTCCAAATTTAACCGAATGCATTTAGTCGTTCTTGACTCAGTAGGAATTGGTGCTGCTCCAGATGCCAATGACTTTGTCAATGCAGGTGTGCCAGATGGTGCTTCAGATACCCTTGGTCACATCTCTAAATCTGTAGGATTGAATGTGCCAAATATGGCTAAGCTTGGTCTAGGAAATATTCCTCGTGAAACACCTTTGAAAACAGTACCAGCAGAAAACAACCCAACTGGTTATGCAACAAAATTGCAGGAAGTGTCTCTTGGTAAGGATACGATGACTGGCCACTGGGAAATCATGGGTCTCAATATTACTGAACCTTTTGATACTTTCTGGAATGGATTCCCAGAAGAAATTCTCACTAAAATTGAGGAATTCTCAGGCCGTAAAGTCATTCGTGAAGCGAATAAACCATACTCAGGTACGGCTGTCATTGAAGACTTTGGACCTCGTCAAATGGAAACTGGTGAATTGATTATTTACACTTCAGCTGACCCAGTTCTTCAAATTGCTGCACACGAAGACGTTATTCCTTTGGATGAGTTGTATCGTATTTGTGAATATGCGCGTTCAATTACTCTTGAGCGTCCAGCTCTTCTAGGGCGTATCATTGCTCGTCCTTACGTTGGTGAACCTGGAAACTTCACTCGTACGTCTAACCGTCGTGATTTGGCTGTCTCACCATTTGCACCAACTGTTTTGGATAAATTGAATGAAGCTGGTATCGATACTTATGCCGTTGGTAAAATCAATGATATTTTCAATGGAGCTGGTATCAACCACGATATGGGGCACAACAAATCAAATAGCCATGGTATTGATAATTTGATTAAAGCTATGACTTCTGAAGACTTCAAACATGGCTTCTCATTCACAAACTTGGTAGACTTTGATGCCCTTTATGGACACCGTCGAGACCCACATGGATATCGTGATTGCTTGCACGAATTTGACCAACGTTTGCCTGAAATCATTGCTGCTATGCGTGAAGATGATCTCTTGATGATTACAGCAGACCACGGAAATGATCCAACTTATGCAGGTACAGACCATACTCGTGAATATATTCCTTTCTTGGCTTATAGCCCATCATTCAAAGGAAATGGACTTATTCCAGTAGGTCATTTCTCTGACATCTCAGCAACTGTGGCTGAAAACTTTGGTGTAGATAAAGCCATGATTGGTGAAAGCTTCTTGGATAAACTTGTCTAAAATGAAGCGCTATGCATTTTTGGTTCGTGGGATAAACGTTGGTGGTCGTCACAAGGTAGTCATGGAGGAATTTTGTCGTGAGTTAGAAGAACTCGGTATGTCACATGTTTCTTCCTATATAAATAGTGGAAATCTTTTCTTTGATTCTACCTTGATAAAAGAGGAACTCCTCTTAGTTTTAGAGAGATTTCTAAATAAGGCTTATCCATTTATTAAGGTATTTTCTCTTTTTACTCTTGAAGATTATCAAAATGAAGTGGCCTCATTACCTAAGTGGTGGGAAGATGATTTCTATAGAAAAGACGTCCTCTTATTCACTGAAAGACTTGATAAGAACGAAATGATGAAGATTATTAACTCTTTAGAGTTGAAAGATGAAATACTTCATTTTGGTCAACTTGGTGTCTACTGGGTAAAGTATGATAAATCAACTTATAGCCAAACAGCTTATCATAAGAAGTTATTGAAAACACCTTTTTATCCTGATATAACCATTCGAAATGCAAGAACTTTTTCAAAAATTGGTTACTTTTTAAGAATGAAATAAAATTAAGGGAGAAATAACATGTCGCTACTTGAAAAAATTAGAGTTACTCAAGCATTTTTGGAAAGCAAAGGAATTGAAAAACCTGAGTTCGGTTTAATCTTGGGTTCTGGACTTGGTGAGTTGGCTGAAGAAGTTGAAGACGCAGTTGTCATTGACTATGCGGATATTCCAAACTGGGGACAATCAACGGTTGTCGGACATGCTGGAAAACTTGTTTACGGAACTTTGTCTGGACGTAAGGTTTTGGCTCTTCAAGGGCGTTTCCATTTTTATGAAGGAAATCCGCTTGAAGTCGTTACTTTCCCTGTACGTGTTATGAAAGCTCTTGGATGTGAAGGAGTTGTTGTAACCAATGCAGCAGGTGGTATCGGCTTTGGCCCAGGTACTTTGATGGCCATCACTGACCACATTAACATGACAGGTCAAAACCCATTGATCGGTGAAAACTTGGATGATTTTGGTCCACGTTTCCCTGATATGTCTAAAGCTTACACACCTGAATATCGTGAAACCGCTCACAAAGCGGCTGATAAACTTGGTATCAAATTGGATGATGGTGTTTATATCGGTGTGACTGGTCCAACTTATGAAACTCCAGCTGAAATCCGTGCTTATAAGACACTTGGTGCAGATGCTGTTGGGATGTCTACAGTTCCTGAGGTTATTGTTGCAGCTCACTCTGGTTTGAAAGTTCTTGGTATCTCATGTATTACTAACTTTGCGGCTGGTTTCCAAGAAGAATTGAACCACGAAGAAGTGGTGGAAGTGACTGAGCGTGTCAAAGGGGATTTCAAAGGATTGCTAAAAGCGATTCTTGCTGAACTCTAAAATATGATATCTCGGGGAATAAAACGTATAACGTCATTACCCAAGTTTATTAGGTTAAGTTTAGCTTTTTTTGGAACTGGTATTGCTTCAGGTTTGGTAGGCATTCTTTGTCATTACCTTTTGGAGTTTATACAAATTCTTGTATTTGGTAATGATAAATCGAATTTATTGTCACAGTTTAACTCTGTAAGTCCCTTTCGACGATTTGCGGTATTGCTTGTAGTAGGTGTTTTGGCTAGTTTATTTTGGTATTTCCTTCAGAGACGAGTGTCCCTCCTTTCTATTAGTAAGGCTAAGCAACTCGTTGGTAAGAAGAGTCCAAATTTTCTTGGCCAAAGTCTACATGCTTTGATGCAGGTTGCAATCGTTGGTGCTGGTTCCTCAATTGGTAAAGAAGGAGCGCCTCGAGAATTAGGCGCTCTATTTGGTGGCAGTCTATCCAAAGCCTTGCATTTGGATGTTGTTGATAGACAATTGTTAATTGCTTGCGGGGCAGGCGCTGGCTTAGCTGCGGTATACCAAGTCCCCTTTGCCAGTACACTGTTTGTTCTGGAAACCTTAGGTGTTGCTTGGAAATCAAAAAACATTGTTATCATTCTTGTGACAACCTACTTATCAGCTTTTTGTGCCCGCCCAATCGTTGGTAAGGAGGCAATGTATCAAGTCGGTAAAGTTAGCTCAGACCCTGCTAGTCTGATTCAGGTTATTGTTCTTGTATTAGTGATAACTCCGCTGGCGATGATGTTTAGCTTCTTAGCCAAAAAGGCTAGCAAAAGTCGTATTACTGATAAACGCATTCTGTGGACCATGCCACTATCTTATGTAGTATTAGGTGGGATTGCAGCTTTCTATCCTTTAATCATGGGAAATGGTCAGGTTCTAGCACAATGGTTATTTTCAGGTGGGGTTTCAGCATACCTACCTCTTATCCTTGTCGTCAAAGGACTTGTGGTATGTTTGCTTTTATGGGCAGGCTCTTATGGAGGAACCCTAACCCCTTCCTTTACTTTAGGTGCTGGATTGGGTTTCTTATTGACAAGCTGTCTTGAGACTTTGGGATTATCCCTCAATCCTACTCTAGGAATGTTACTTGGTGCAACCGTATTTTTAGGAACAACTTTAGATGCTCCTCTAACTGGGATAGCCTTGGTTTTAGGTTTTACTGGTCAAGGAGGGCTGGTAGCAGTACCACTAATCTTAGCGAGTCTACTATCGAGGATAATTAAAAATAGATGGAAGAAAAAACAATGAATATTCATTTTATCTTACACGAAACGTTCGAAGTTCCAGGAGCCTATTTAAAATGGGCTCAAGACCGTGGGCATAATATCACATCAACCAAGGTATATGAGGAAGAGGTTCTTCCTGAAACCGTTGAAGGTATTGATTTTCTAATTGTAATGGGTGGCCCTCAGTCACCTGATAAAGATCGTCAGGCCTTTCCTTATTATGACCCAGAAGCTGAGATTGCATTTATGCAAAAAGCAATTGCTGCTGATATCTATATTGTTGGGGTTTGCCTAGGTGCTCAACTTTTATCTGTAGCCTATGGTGGTGAGTATGAACATAGTCCAGAACGTGAGATTGGCGTTTTCCCTGTAACATTAACTGAGGCAGGTTTAGCGGATGAGCATATCAAAGGTTTTGGCAAAACCCTAAACACTGGCCACTGGCATGGTGATATGCCTGGATTGACTGATAATGCAGTTGTTCTTGCTACTAGTCAAGGTTGTCCACGCCAAATTGTTCGCTTCAGTCCTAAACATTATGCCTTTCAGGCACACTTAGAGTTTGATCCTGAAGCCATTGATTTACTTATAGCTGCTGACGGTGAAGAGCATTTACGTAAGCAAAATAAAGAGTTACCTTTTGTTCAAACACCTGAACAATTGCGTGCCAACGATTATTCTGAAATGAACAAAAAGTTATACGATTTCCTTGATTCATTGACTCAAGCTTAATCCACTTTTAAAGTTGTTATTTATCCACTATATAACTATATAATAGTAGAAAAATATTTAAAAAT
>OGYV01001060.1_pt1 | contig 21941 bp, 27 predicted proteins | sample 1576651 | NCBI WGS metagenome assembly OGYV01 (sample SAMEA3541570, study PRJEB24748) | human gut metagenome | biome: human gut; feature: human-associated habitat; material: faeces | place: China | collected 2012
AATAAAGCGTACATTATTAGCTGCAACCACAAAATCCGCACACTCTAGCACCTTATTTGGCTCTGGCATGGCTCGGTCACTCGCAGTCGCTCGCTCTCTCACTACACCCCTAACGCTTCGCAGTCGCTCGCTTGGGGTGTTTGGCTGGTCGCAGTCGCTCCCATGCCATACCCTCGTTTTTTTGTCTTGTTCTCACGGTTGCGAATTCGGCTTCGCCAAATCGCCCCCTATCATATGCGGTCGGTGTTGGGGGGGCTTCCGCAGTCGCTACAGCCCCCCTCCCTTTTGTCTTGTTGGGTTTGCGGTCGCAGTCGCTCCCTCAACCCTATATTATTTTGGGGTTTGTGTTGCCTTACTGGACGACAAAAGCCCCTTAGTCAAGGGGCTTTGTCTTGGTCGTCTTATCTTGTATTTCCTTTAGTCTGCTAATAGCGACTGTACGATTGCTTTTTCATCTTCTGTCTTGGCTTTATACTTGGTAGACTCTTTAAAGCTCCCATCTGATTGTAACTCTAGGGCTACTTTTCTAAGCCCTTTGATAAAGTAAATTTTAGGTTGTTTCTTCCATTGATTAAGCTCCTTATCATCTATGAGCTTTTGGAAGTGGTCGCTTATGCTAATTGTTTCTAGCTCTTTGGCTTCTTCCTTTAGTCGTGCTAGTTCTTTCTTGTACTTTCTGATTGTAGCACTAGTAAAGCGACTTTCTCCCTTTTCTGCCTTGGCTAGTTCTTCTTCAATGCGTGGGATATTTTCAACTGTCATGCGTAGCCCTCTACCGTAACGGTCATAGCCTTGCTCTAGGTCTAGGGCTTGTTGCTCTAGGTAATAGATACGCTCTTTTTGGGCTTCGATTTCTTTGTTTAGTCTACTAGCTTTCCCCTCTAGGGCTTCTTGTCTATTAAACCATGCTTGACCGTTGCGCTTGTCGTTCATGGGTTGTCCATTAGTCAAGCGCTGGTGTGCGAAAACACCCTCTACCGCTTCGCTAAACTCTCTTTCCAAGCGTTCTAGTTTCCCTTTTGCTTGCTTAATTCTATATTCGTTTGCCATGTGGTGTATCTCCTTTATTTAACTTTATGTATATATTTTATCATTGTTTTATTATCTTGTCAAGGATTATATACATATATTTGGAGTTTTTACGAGTTTTTTTGCAACTTAAAAAGGGCTAGGGGTTGCCTAGTCCTTTTGCTTGCTATTCTACTAGAAATTCAATAGAAGACCTTGGAACGGTGTGAGCCTTGCCGTCTGATAACCGTTTAAAGGTTACTTCTGAGTTAGTAAGGTCTAAAATTTGCAACTGCTCATCTTGGTAAAGGGTCAAGCTATCGTTAGAATAGCTCAGACTCTTTGGTTGTACGGTAACAATTTGTCCGATTTCCATTATTTTACCTCGCTTTACTTTCTTAATCTGTTGTTTCGATATAGTAGTGGATTTCATCCGAACCATCTTCAAATAACTGAAAGATAAGATTGTCAATCTCATTATAGAGATTGAAATAATATCTTGATAATTCTTCGTTGGTCTCATGATATACCCAACCTTTATGATTAAGTACCATTGACAACTCTGTCATGTAGATAATATCCTCTTTCCATGACTTGATAGAGCGGTCATAGGTATCTTTAATGGCGCTTACCCCAAACAACTCAGCGATTGTAAAATCGCTCCAAAACGTGGTTTTAGGCTCATAGCCATTCATCACAAAGTAAGGGTTGATAGCCGTAAAAATCAATTTTTGATTTTTCATAGGTAAAACTCCTTTATTTAACTTTATGTATATATTTTATCATTGTTTTATTATCTTGTCAAGGATTATATACAGACTAATACAAGAAAAAAGCCCCATTTCTAGGGCTTTTTGCTCTTATCAAACTTTTTCTACATCTCCTGCACGGATAGGGCTGATAAGGGCTTCTATATTTCCTGCTTCCATTTTGCTAGGTCTTACATATCCTCTCTTATCAGATTTCACTAGATGGAAATTGACCTCTTTAAAGCCAAAACCTTTAAAGAAAGATAGCAGGTTATAGAAATAGTTGTAGTCGAAATGAAAGGCTTTAAATATACCTGTCGCCCCATCCTTAATTACATACTCGCCATTTTCAAGCTCAAAACGGCAAAGCATTTTGCTAGCTTTAAACAGTGGCTTATTATCTCTCATAAACTTCATGGTCTTAATGATATTAAAGGGGATAACTTGGACAAGTGTCTCTTTTGCTACTCCCTCAATCAAGCCATCTAAGTTTGACGGATAAAAGCCATCACAACCATCACAGTAGTTAGTTTTTTCTACTGGGATACTTTTAGATAGGTCAGTATCTTTGACCTTAATCAATATACGACTGTCGGTAAAATAAGCATTACCGTCCTCAACGTGCCATTGATTTAGTGATGGTCTGTATTTTTCTTTGAATTTTCGCCCTGTCACTTGCATTTGATGGAGTTGCTTCTCTGTAAGTGTGATAGTCATGTTATACCTCGCTTCTTTTTATTTATTTAACTTTATGTATTTATTATATCATTGTTTTATTATGTTGTCAAGGATTATATACATATAAATACAAGAAAAAAGCCCTAGAAATGGGGCTTTTTTGCTACTGCTAAATAATGTCTGTCTCCTCCCTAAATGAATAGTAACCCTCCCGACCTACAATAATATGGTCTAGTAAGTCAATTTCTAGCAACTCGCAAACCTCAGTCATTTTTCTAGTAAAGTTCACGTCATTCTGGCTAGGATGGTAGCTACCACTTGGGTGGTTGTGAGCTAGAATAATAGAGGTTGACAGCTTTTTAATAGCTTGATAGGTGATTTCTTTAGGGGTTGCAATGCTATACTGTGTACCGCCTTTAAAGATAACCTCCTCTGAAATAATATTGTTTTGGGTATCTAAACATAATAAAATCAGATTTTCTTGTTTCTCATCTTCGTAGTTAGCTTGAATATATTTTGCAAGTTGCTGGCTCGATAAAATACGGGTTTTTGGTTTTTTCTTTTCTAGCTGGCTACGCTTCATTAGTTCAGCAAGTGCCAAAACTTGCTGGCTTTCTTCCTCCTTAATGCCGTATGCCATCAGTTCCTCTCTTGTAATGTCTGCTAGGTCTCCCATAGCGTCCTTATAGTCATCATAAAGAGATTGACTAAAGTCTTTAAAGACAATGCCAAATAACTCTTTATTATCCGTTTCAGACAATGCCTTTTGTGGGGTAAGTGATTTAATATTGTACATATCAAATTCTCCTTTTATTTAACTTTATGTATTCATTATAGCATTGTTTTATTACGTTGTCAAGTTTTATATACAATATTTTAAAGTTTTTTCCATCTAAAAAGGACTAGGAAACCCTAGCCCTCTACCTTTAAGCTCTCTCTAGCCGTGTAGAACCATAAGCGAATTTATGCCATTTTTGGACAATGACTTGACGACCGTTACTATTGATTAAGCGGTACAGGTTTTTTTCAGAAACAATTTTAACGTTCTTCCTAAAGCCCTTAAATGGGGTCTCTTTAACGTGAAAAGTATGTTGATAGCCTTGATTTTGGAAGTCATGCCATTCCTCCCTTTCCTTACGTTTAGCCCCTATCTCGTTAGCTTCTGAGATATTGTCATATACCCAAACTCCCGCTTTCTCTCCATACTGCCTATTAAATACAATTCCATAACTGCCAAATTCTTCAATTTTTTCATACTCATCAAAATCAAAGAAAGGCACGCTTCCTTTTAAAATATCCTCTTCTCTCCAATTGTAAGGGCTAGAGTCATCATATTTATAAAGTGTAATAACAACCTCACTAGAAAAACTAGCAATTCCATTGCGATAGTCATGGACAAGAACATACCCTTTTCCATCTTTTTCTAGGGCTACACCCTGCTTATGAAATTTTGCTTCATACTTAGGGGCTACTAGAACATACCCCCTAACTAGCAGGACTGCCAAGGCTTCACTAAATAGCTTATCTGCGTAGTGTTGAGTTTTTCTCATGTGGTTTACCTCTCTTTATTTAACTTTATGTATATATAATACCATTATTTTATTACGTTGTCAAGTTTTATATACTGCTATTGAAATTATTTTATTCCCCCAAATCCCTTTTATATCAAGGTTTGCTAAACTTTTTTTAATTATGTTGTATATCATTGTAGTTTTGGCGACCTATCTAAAACAATCGCTATCAGTAGCCTATTAGGGGCTTTACTAATGACTGTAATAGTGGACTGTTGAAACTATACTAGAGGACTAAATAAACCTACTATAAGCTCAAATAAAAGCTCAAATAAGCACAATTTAACCCTATCCAGTAAGTGGATAGGGTTTTGCTACGCTATGGGTTAAATAGTCTATCAGAAAGCCATATAAAGGGCAGTATCTAACGCCTTTTTAGTAAGGCGGTAGATACAAAGCAAGATAAAGAAAAAACCACAAAGAGGCGCGTGATTGTGGTTTTATTGACTCTTATAAGCCGTTTTAAGCGTGTGATTTTGTCTGGGGTCTTATCGGTCTTGGGTGATAAGTCATAGGTGTTTTTGGGGCTGTCTGAGACGCTGGGAGCATTTTATAAGGGGTTTCTTATTAGTTACTCGTTGCTGGGAGCAAAAAAGCCCCTCTTGGGGCTGGGGGCTAGAAATAAACCGTTATAACCGAAACGATAAACACGGTTAGTCTGATTAGCAGAAATGGTGTCGCTACAAACCAAAAGAACTTGTTCATTAGTGTTTGTTTCTTGCCAAATGCTATAGGGTGGGTAAAGGCATACCGTGGGTTCTTTGCGAGTTTTGACTTTACAAATTCATAGTAGTGACAGAACAAAAGCACCGTTATTACCCCAAAAATAACTCTTCCTGTAAGCATACCAGCTGAGTTAAGAGCGTCTAATGTGTCAGAATGTTCTGGTGTCATGGGTTGTCTCCTCCTTTGTCAATCTGCTAAGAAGTCTTCAATGTCTTCCAAATCATCTAACACGTAGTAAATCTTATCACCTCCCTGTTCATGTTCAATCGTTCTGTCCCAGTTTTCGTCTGGGTGCATTGGACGGATAAAGACCTCTTGACCTTTTTCGTCTTTTTTTCCTTTGACCAGCTCTATCAATTCTGCATTTACGATAGCAAAACGACCAGCGTAGCAATTTTCTACATAGTAAGTTTCAGTTTTCATGGACTGTCTCCTTTTGTTTTTTCTTTCTGTATATATAATAACATTATCTTATTATGTTGTCAAGTATTATATACAGATATATTGGAATTATTTTATTTCCAAAATTCCTTGTTGTGTCTATCGTCAAGTGTTTTCTTTAAAGAGTTGTGGTTTTTTGCAACTTTTCTAATATAGGTAAAATCTATTGCTTTCCTGTGTCCGCCCTGCTATACTAGCTTTTATAGCGTGATACCCTTCTAGTTTTTTATTCTTTTTTCATAATCTCCTCACGCTATCTCACATTCCAGTCGAAAAAGCCCCTTAATTGGGGCTTTTTCTTTTTATAGGCTTATCTGCTATTATCCTACAGATTTAGCTTTTTTCGACACCGTATAACCTAGTTTAGATGGGTTAGTAAAGGTATAGCCGTTAGCTTCTTGGTTTGCTTTTGTAATGAGTGAATAGCTCCAGTTAAGGGCTTCTCCGTTAGCCTCTCCACTACATCTAGGAACATTTTGCTCACATATTAGAATGTCGCCATTATCAAAAACGTGACTAACGATAGCAGTATGGTTTGGAAAGAGTGATATTAGGTCGCCAGAAGTTGGATTTTTGCTGATGGGTGTACCTAAATGCTGTGCCATCTGTGACACCATCATATTACCGTTTCCGTTCGCCCCGTGGTTTGCTCCTAGAGGCTTACCATCCTTTTCCCATAGCGCCCCTATTAGGGCTGCGGACAAGGTTGTACATTGGTTAGTGATACCATTTGCTAGGTAAGCAGAAGCCCCATCCCATCCTTGGGAGGATTTCCATTTCATCCCTACGGACTGAGGGTCAATAGCATACTGCTTAATCTTGTCTGGTAGGTCATCACGCTTCCAGTACATATCAGAAGTATAACCGCTGTTACCGCCTTTTTTCTGCCAGCCTGTTCCACCTGCGGAACTGCTCGACTTTCCATCCTCGCTACAGATATTTCCTGCCTCTGTAGCCTGCTTATCATCTTTAGATGAGCCTTTAGATTTCTTGTTGTCAGCTTTATCTGCCCCTTTAAATGGGGTTTTACCGTATTTTTCAATCGCTTTTTTATCTAGCCATTGATAACGTTTCCCAACTTCCTCATAACGGGCTTTTAGGGATTGTAGATAAGAACCATCTTCGGCATATCCAGCGTTTGCGATAGCTTCCATAGTCGCTTGTGGGTCGGTGTTGTTTACCGCTTTAGCGTAAATGCTATTCATGGCGATAAACTCGGCTTTACCTACAATTCCTGCGTCATAAGACTTAAAGTAAGCGTATTGCCCTTGCCTATTACCATCTCCGACTAGAGACCCTGCTCCGCTTGGTTTTACTGCGTCCTCTCCGAAAATTTTCTTAGTTTGTGGGTACTGGTCGCCTGCCCACTTAACCCCACCCGTATTGTGGTTTTTACCAAAACTTGGTACATCTTCGTTAAATGATACCTCGGCTTGGGTTTGGGCGATTGATACAGATGGAAGGTAGCCCCCAACTTTCCATGAGGTCAGATAGGCTTCTTCATGTTCTTTAACGAACTTATCAATCTTATCCGCTTGGCTTGCGACACCCTCAGATGAGGTTTTTTCTTTGGTGTTGGTATTAGAACTGTCTACAGCGTCCTTACCGTCATCACATCTAGGTTGACAGTCTGTCTCATCTGACGGCTTAGACTTGCTATCTGAGCTGTCAGAACCGCTATCTGAGTCCTTATTGTCTTTTTTGTCTTTTTTATTGCCTTTATCCTCGGCTTTACCACCTGCCCATTTAGCGATTTTATCATCATCTTGTTTGACCTTATCGCCATCCATGAGCTTGTAGATTTTTTCAGAGGCTTCTTGCCGTTTACCCAAAGTAGCGGACAAAGCGCTGGCAGCTGGTCGCTCATAGAGGTTAGCCCAAAGGGTAGCATTTTCAGTAGGGGATTTGCTTGAACCCTGCTCAATAAAGGCTTTAACGGTCTCTGGCTCTCCGCCTTTGATGATATAGTCTACTTGGTTTTTAGCAGACCACTTACCATCAAAACCGCTCCATGAGGTATATTTGGTATAAGGGGTAAACTGATAGAGACCACCACCAGAACCGCCTACCTCTTTCATATCAAGGACAAAGCCTGTATCTTCTGCGCCTCCAACGTTACCTAAGATACCAGCTATTTGTTTACCGTTAAGACCGTATTCTACCCAAGCGTCCCAGCTATCTTTCATATTCTGATAGGCTTTAGTGCCTTTGGTAGACCAGTCTGTATCAGAAGCTCCTGCGGATGAGGTTTTATCACTCGTAGAGCTATCCTTTTTCTCATCTTCCCCATCATCTGATGACTGCGTAGGTTTGCTTGTTTTACAATCTTCCTCTGGATTGTACCCTTGGTAGACTTCGGCTAAGACCTTGCCACCCTCGGTAGAAGCGAACTCTAAAAAGCCGTCATTTATGACTGTAGAAGATAGAAGTAGCACAAGGGCTAGAATTACCCTCATGCTTTTCATTGGCTTCCTCAGTTTTCGTACATACTTCCTCATAAATATTCCTAACTTGATTGTATTATCGTGCTACATTTAAGTCTCCCTGTATGGTTGAGAACTGAACTTGTTGACTTGTATAAACATAATTACCTGTTACAGTTACCGTTTGACCGTCTGACTCTCTGGTGAGGTCAAAGACAAACTGGTAAACATTGCTACTGTCACTTTTAAAGACTTCTAAGGTATCAAAGTTTGGTTTAAACTCGAAGTTATTAGCCTGTTTAACCGCTTCAATAGCTTGTTGTTCTGTAATGTCATAATTTTTGTTATAGTCCGCCTCGTTGGTTGATGACTCGATAAGGGCTTGGTAAGCGTTTTGTATCTGCTTCTTGGCTTCCTCTGCCTTGTTCTCATCCACGGGGCTATCGCTTTTCTCTAGGGTTGCCTTGCCTCGGTCGTGACTATCCTTAAAGTTGCGCGTGCTTTTGCCGTTATCGTCCTTTTTAGACTCTTTAGGGTCAGCCAGTTTAAAGGTTAGACCTTGGTTAGTATTTTTATTGTGAATATAGTAATATCCACCACCTGCCAGAATTGCTACAACTAATAGCGTAGCAATTCCTTTTTTAGTCTTTAGTTTTGGCAACCACTCATTGAGTGCTTCCTTGATAATATCTAGCATAGTCTACTATCCCTCCTCAAAGTTTGCCAGTTGTACTTGGTCGCCATCAACACCGTAATTCCCTGTAACAGCTACCTCACTATTGCCATTTTTTAAAATCATCACAAACTGATAAACGTTACCATTATCAGATTTATAATAGGTTGTTCGTGATTTGTCGTAAGTAAAACCGTCTTCCATATAGCCTTTTAACTGCTGTAAGGTTTCAGTCGAACTCAACGTATCATGAGCTTTCCAAAATGGGATAACTTCATCTTTTGGGGTCTTATCAATCCAATCAACCATAGCTTGGATAGCATTTGAGACCTTTTCTGCCTCGTCTCCCTCTAGCTTATCGTCTGGTTGCTCTAGGGTTGCTATTGCCTTTTCTTCGGCTGTTTGGTTATCTCTTTCCCTACCACTTCCAGAGTAGTTAGTTGAATTATGTGGGTTAGCCTCTTTAAACGCTATATTTTCGCTTCTGTGGCTGTTTTTAAAGGTCAGTAATAGAATTACACTTAGAGCTACAATAACAAGGCTCAGAATGGCTAGAAATCGTTTAGAGGGTTTTTTAAAATCAAACTTCCTCATCATTACCCCCTATTTTTTATTGCTATAAATCTTAGTTGAGTAGTCAGAAAAAGCTGAGTCATCATAATCAAGATTTTGATAGTTTTTCAGTTTAGCACTATAGCTGTTCTGGTTGGTCTGTTCTGTCTCAATCTTAGATGAGTAATTCCCCATGCGTTGTTGTGCTGACTCGTCTTTATCATTCTTATCATAAGTCGCTTTAGCCTCATCATATTTATCTTGATAAGTCGCTTCAAGGTTGACTGATTTTTGTAGCAACTCACTGTATTTAGAAATTTGAGGTTGTCGGTAAATAGCGTTCCAGTATGACTTAAAGTCAAACTCTGCTTTATTGTTTTTAACGGTAATCAAGCTATGGCTTTTGGTCTTAATAGTCTTGATTTTGTACTCTTTTTCATTAGGGGATGATGGATTAAGTATCATGTGGAAAGCGATACTATCTGTTTTGGCTTCCTTGTTGACTGTTTGGCTTCCCTCTTGTCCGATTTCTGCCATAGTTGAAAGACTTTCTGATACAGACTCATCCAACTGAATATCGCCAGTATTCTGACTAACCAGTTTTTGGCTATCTGCTTCTTCATCATCATCTCCCATGTAGTTTAGGTTCGTTATTTGAATATCGTAGACCTTGTTTCGTTCTGGGTGTGGAATAACTACATACAAGTCACCATCTGTAGAATAACGCCCAAAGATACCCTCTAGGTTGTCTTTGCCAGACCATGTAACTAGGTAATCGCTAGCTTTGTATGGTAGCGGTGTCCTATTGTTCTGCTCAATGCTGATACGGGCAATTAAGACATCTTGGTTTTCGTCTACATATTGCCCTTGGAAAGTAGCAACTGCCCCAGACTTACTAAATGTTCCTGTCTCCCCTGTCTTTGTAGGGTTTGAGATGATTTGTGCGTGACTGCGATAAGTACCCGTCACAAACACAAATATAGTCAGAATAGAAGCTAAACCCGTAATGATTAACGATAGAAAAATACTCCGTTGATTTTCAAATGTTAATGGCTTCATAATGGCAACTCCCTTGCTATATCAACTACTTCATTGTGCATGGTTGATTTGTCTACAAACATGACACGTCCTTTTGCCCCAGAAGCCGATATATCGACCTTAACTTGGGTGTTAAAGCTGTTTCTATACAAACTCTCTAATTGTGGTAGAGAGTCGCTTGGGGTGTACCCTAAAATTTGATAATCTAGTGAGTCATAAAAGTCCTCATACAAGATATTAGAATATTCTATAAATGAACGTCCGTTACCTGTCATAGTTTCATCAAACAGATAGACTACTCGAATACCTCTGGCTTCACAACGCTCCACAACTTCTTTTTTAGCGTAATCCGCAAAGACTTTAGGAGGTATTCTATCTACTCCGTGAATAATCAAGCAGTCGCCTTTAGACATCCGACTGATAATAATATTGAGTGAGTTGACGAACTGGACTACTTTCATCCTGTCGCTTAATCGTGAAAAGTCATAATAGACCTGTCTGGACTTGCTTGGCTCAAATGTAGTGTGAGAACTAAGCACCCTTCCGACTTCCCCGATAGCTCGTTTAATACTCATAGAAATATCGTCCAACCTATCGACTTTCTTTTCACGGTTTTGACTCTCTGCTAAGCGTAGACTTCGGTCAATATCATTGATAACAGAAGATATAGTATCAAAGCTCATGTTGTTTGTTGTCAGCAACGACCGAGTATCGACTTTATCACTCCAATACTTGGCATAGGTGTTTTGGACAGCATTTCTGATATTATTTTTACTTGAATTATCAAGCGTATAATCACTCATAATATCAATGATGGTAGCGATTTTATCTTGAAATTGTGAATAAAGTTCGCTCTCCTCATCAAACTTACCAAAAGGCTGTAGAGGGTTAATAGATACGGTTGACATATCAACCCTGTCATAGTAACTTGCCCGCCTAATCAATAACTCCTGCTCATTAAGCAGGTCGTAGGCAAAATCATTTAAAGAAAAATGGACAACTTGGGGAACTTTAGTAGCCCCTGTTTTGGGATTGACTTTTGCCCCTATGATTATATCGTTAGCAATAAGCTGACCTACCACGGATGATAAAGGAGCTTTATTATCCTCTTTACCATTGTCCAGTCTAAAATCTTCCATTCTGGATAATCTTGGGATAGCCACTAAAGCTCTGGTCTTAGTACGTTTGTTGAAATTGATAACCACCCTACTTTTCTTGCTTTCTTGCTCTAGGGTCTCGGATGAGTAAATATCAAACCCAAGCGGTATGCCAGTATTGTCTTGTAGAACCCCTTTTTTATAGAAACCTAAACCAGTATAGCGATACTGCATAGTGGTACTATTTTTCATATCTGTAAGGTCGTTAGATTTCCATAAAATCGTTGATAGTTTTTTGACCTGCTGATTATCAAGCGGTATAAGTTCTACATACTTAGTGATACGCTTGGTCTCCTCGTCTGTAATCTTCCAACGACTAACAATAGACTCATACTGCTCACTAATTTTCTGTAGGTCTTTAGCTTCAATAACCATGTACCAGCTATAGATGACACTACCTAAATCTTCTTCTGACTGGATTGTTCCATACTCGTGCCAGTCACGGGTAGGTAATATTGATAGATTTTGTTTCAATTCATCCGAACTACTACCGCCCTCCATATCATCCTCTGGATTACCTTTTTTGTTAATATCCCCCAAAAATTCAAGTGTTCGTCTATGGCTGATATTATCCCGTGGACGAATGGAATAGATTTCACAATCTGGAATTTTTTGAGGTTTAATGATGGCTAGGACATCCTCTACTGTAATGCCAACACCACGACCATAAGGGATGACAATTCTAAATATTGCCCGATAAATCCCATTATCGTAGCTATAATTTCTCTTTTCAAGTACGTATTTCACTTCCTAGACTACCTCCTTTAGTCTTTAGTCTCTGATACCGCCTTTGATTTAACAACTAGGTTATCAACCCACTTCTGATTATAGACAACTGCTTTACCATCTTTGATACAATGGAAAGCACCGTCAGAACGTGTATAGTCAAGCAATTCAACGGTTGAACCATCTTCTAACTTGAATTTTCCTGTCAGATTTTCCTTGTCATCAACGGTTAGACCAATACCAGCTTTAGAAAGCACTTTTACATTGGCTTTATACTCTTTCTCAGTTAATGCGTATTGTTTCGCTTTCTCTTTAGCTTTACTTGCCTCAATACTTGCCTGTACGCTTGATTGGTATCTTTCCTGTCTAATAACTTCTTGTTTTTGTTCGTTTACGTCAGATACAACCTTAAAGCCAATAAACAGAGCAATAACCGCTAGACTTCCATAAACAATATACTTCTTGCTATTGTCCTTTTTGGGAGGTTTATAATTTTCAACCTCGCCTACTTTATATAATCCATACTCATCTGGTTTCATCTGTTTAAGTTCCTCCGAATTTATTTAAAACTATCTATCTTCCTGTAGCTGTCAATAATTAAATTCAAACCACTAGATAGCCCTTTAAGAGACTCAACCACCTGTTGCAAACGATAATAAATAACAATTTTTTCATCATTTACATCTGGTTCTGGATAGCCTGTTATGTCAATCTGGTTAATTTCCCTAACGATTTTAGCGAGTTTATCGGCTGTCTCCTCATTGCTTTCCACGGACTCAACTTCCCCTCCAATCCGTTCCAGCAGGATAGCCTGTTCTTCCCAGATTTCTTGTGTTTCTGCCAGCATTAAACTATACTTGCGAGCTTGTACCAGCTCAATCCATAGTTCATCTGATACTGGTTGCCAAACAGCATATAAGGACTTTCTAGCGTCCTTTTTGATTTTCTCAACTGTCGCCTTATCCATTTGAAATCTTCATTCTTTCTAGGAGGGCTTGTTGTTGTTCTTGGGCTTCTGTAATCAAGCGGTTAATAGCTTGGATTTCTTCAAGCATGGTATCACGTTCTGCTGTAAGAGCCTCTTCAAGAGCAATATAAGCGTCATCTAAACGTGATTTGTTTTCGAGTGTTTCTTCGTAGCTGACTTTTAACTGCTTAAACTCGTTTGTACTTGCATAAGCTGTTCTCAAAGCTACGATAGGATGGGCGCTATAGCTATCAATCAAACTTTGGTAACGTTGCTTGATAGGGTTGATATAATTATTTTCAAACTCTACTAGTTCATCACTTAATTGGGATAGGTATTCATCAAACATTTAATTTCTCCTTTAATTCTTCTTGTCTTGGTTTAGCTTCTTCAATCAGATTAGCAACTGATTGATAGTGTGCTAGTATTTCTTTGTGCATTGCGAGTAACCCATTTAGCTCCGCTTTCATCCCTTGGATTTCAGCCAAGGACTCCTCGTCTATATAAGTATCTCTAATAACTGCGATATTATCTTCACAATATTTGATTTGTGCTAGGATATATTGTTCAATCTCCTCCAATATTTCCCTCCTTGTCATAGACATATCCCAGCTCTTTCAGATACTTCTTGATAGTGCTTTCTGATACAGATACCAAGTCCATAGCTTCTTTAATAGTTGAGATACGCCCGTTATCTAGGGCTAGTTTCATGTGAAACTTCCTATCTTCCTTATCCATATTCTGTGATACTCCAAAAGCAGTCAGCTTATTATGATAAGACCCATCTTGTTCTAAGTGCTTGTCACGGCTTTCTGTCCTTTTGACTTTTTCACTATGACTAGTGATGACTTTGGTGTTTACTGGTGTTGTTGATACATACTGACTAAAATCAAACATTAAACTCCCTCACAATTTTATTATATTCTTTAGCGGTCTTGATATGCTCGTGATAGTCCGTTACATAAGGTTCAGCATTATCAAGCTGGAACTTATACTTTTCAGCCTTTGCTACCAATTCTGCTAAGTCGCTATCTTCCTCCATAAGCTCTGCAACTTCTAAAACCTCATTTTCAATATCACGTCTTTTCAGCATATCTTATCCTTTAATTTTTTTCGTCTAACAACTCTACATACCGTTGTTCATATTCATCACGGTGCTTGTCTGCATATTTGTTAGAGGCTACTTCCAATTTGTTATTTAAGAAGTCCTTGCCATCTTCATTAGGCTCAATTAGACTTTGCGTGCTGGTGCGTGCCAATTCAAACAAGCTAAGTCTTAACATATCATCAACTTTGTCATAGTATTTCTTACCAAGTTTTTCTGTTGACTCGCCATCATTAAGCAAAGAAAAGGCTTCTTCGTTATAGGCTTCTGCATAAATAGAAGATTGTTTAGCCAGAAAACCCTCAACATGAGCTTTAACATTTGGGGCTAACATTTCATGGACTCGCAAGATAAGTGCGACTTTTGAAAATGTAGGGTTTTCTGACAGCTCTCTAACAACGATTTCATCTTTGTGATTGATACTGTCTCGCAAAAAGTCTGTGAGAGACCTAGCCCCTAGTGATACAACTACTTCACGCAAGTTATCATAGCGGTGCGCAAACTTCTTCAATGTTGTTTGGTGTTCCTCAATTTCACGTTTAAAGTCAATACAAGCTGACCTAAACTCTTGTTCAAATTCAAGGACTTTAGACTTAATATCTAACACTTCCATTTCATCACAATCAGCTTGTAATGTATTCAAATTAGTCATAGCAGACTCCATTTTTGCCATAAAGCGGTCGTTCATACGACCTACTAGCTTAGAGTTCATCTTTTTGACTTCACTATCAACATTATCAAGGTCGCTATTCAAGCGGTGGTTGAAATGGCGGATGGCGATAGAATAACTAGCTTGTCCTTTTAGTTTTAATACCATTTTCTAACACTTCCTCCTTACATATTTTCCCAGAATTTTACTAATTCTGTTTTAAAGTCATCAACTTCTTTTTTTGTCTGAAATGCTTTTTCATCATTAGGGTTTATATATTCCCCACGATAGACCTCACCACCAGCCGACCAGAAGATTTCTCTCTCATCTTCTGTGTAGCTACTCATAATATCTGAATAGCGAGCTTTTGCTGACTTCCTTGGGTTTTTCATACAAACTTCTCCTTTAATTTGATTAATGTTATTTTAACACTCTTCATGGTTCAATGCAACAAATTTTGAAATAAAGTTGCGTTTTTTAGCAACTATGCTATTTGAATTATATCTAATTTGTGATATGATAGTAAGCATAAGGGAGAGCTATGCTAGACAAGAAAATGACATTAACCCTCAACTATATAGAGCAGTTGAGGTCTACAAAAAAACTTGATTTCATTGATACCATTACCTTGCTTAGAGCCTTAGATATTAGTAGAACACAAACCTACGATATTGTTAAAACCATTGATTTTATTATTAAAAACAACGATAAAATCAATAACCCCTCGCTTACAATTTTAAAAATCAGTAAAGCCTACGAACACACAAACAGGAAAAAAGCCACTATTAGAGAGTGGCTGAAAATTAGAGGATTTAAGCAGGTAGACCTTGCTAGGGCGCTAGGGAAACAAAAGTATCAAATATCACGCTACTTATCTGATGGGGTAAGTAGCTATGACACCATCAAGAAGATTGCTGAGTTTTTAGAGGTAGATACCGAACAACTCATTTTAAAGTAAGCCATAAATAGGCTAACTTTTTTAATTCGTAATGTATATTTTTATTGACAACCTATTTATATAGTGATATAATATAGATAATTAAATAAAAAGGAGTTTATCTATGATTAACAATGTCGTACTCGTTGGTCGCTTAACTCGTGACCCAGAATTACGTTACACCCCATCCAACCAAGCAGTCGCTACATTCAGTTTGGCGGTCAATCGTAACTTTAAAAGTCAAAACGGTGAGCGTGAAGCTGACTTTATCAGTTGTGTCATTTGGCGAAAACAAGCTGAAAACTTAGCTAATTGGGCTAAGAAAGGGGCTTTAATTGGTATCGTTGGTCGTATTCAAACTAGAAGCTATGAAAACCAACAAGGTCAACGTGTTTATGTGACTGAGGTAGTTGCTGATAGCTTCCAGTTATTGGAAAGTCGAGAAAGTCGTAACAACAGTAATACTTCTACACAAAATACTGGCTTTGGGCAACCAGAAGAACAAAATTATCAAAATCCTTTTGGGCAAACCTCCCCTATGGATATTCCAGATGGTGACCTACCCTTTTAAAAAAAGCCCCGTTGGGCTTTTTTTGTTGTTTTGTTGTATATTTTAATTGTTGGGGTAATTTAATATATATCAAATTAAATACCAAGAGCAACAAAAAAGCTGTAAGGGAAGTTCTTACAGCTTTTTCCCTACTAGTTAGGAGGTAGTAGGGTGAGAAATAGAAGAAGTCTTGCTATTTCTATTCGGAAGTTTATTGACAGGAAGTATTGATGAACAAACAACACCAGATGAAACCTGTCTAATGTACGAGAGAGGAAGCACACCCGTACAATCATAATATAACACAATAAACCGAAGTTAATATTACAATTTCAAGAAAAATTCACTAAATTTAGAAATAGCGCAAAAAATGTCTAATTTTATTGTATATTTTTATTGACAACGTTATTTTATTGTTGTATTATGTATATATAAAGTTAAATATTTGAGAGGTAAAAACATGACAAAATTTTATACAATTACAATGCCTGCTGGGGGCGGAGGAAAAACCACAGTTACAGGTAACTCTGGTTACTATATCTCTGTTAAAAGAGGAAAAGATACTTGTTTGATTGACCAAGACCAATCTTGCTCACTGACCAACGTTTTAATAAGGCACATGGCTAGAGTTAATGGACTTAACTATAAAGAGGTTATGGATAGTTTGGATGACGACAAATATAGTGTTAAAGCTATCTATGATGGCAATGACCCAACACCTCTGAAAGTTGCAGACCACCTGTATTTGATTACTGGCTACAGTCAATTACCAGAATATACAGATAAAGCCAACAAATCACTCGGTCAAAGTATTAAAAATTGGCGAGAACGTAACAAGGAATGGCTAGAAGAAAATTTTGGTTATGTGTTGATTGATACACATAATGATGAAATTGAAAATCCATTCCTAACAACCGCTATCAATGCTTCTGATGGAGTAGTTGCAGTAATGCCAGTTGATGATACAGTCTTCGATAAAATTCCCCTTATTGAGGAGCGTTTGGAATTGTTACATACCGCTTTTGGCGGAGAGCCAAAACGATTAGTGGTAGTCGGTAACAAATTCCAAAACGGTGCGACAGCCTCAACTGTAGCAAAACAATTTAAAGCTAAATTTGAAGAACGTATGCAACAAGAGCCAGAAAAATATGTAGGCTACTTTACTCAACGAAAATTCTTGGAGGCTTTTAAAGTTGATGGTACACCACTAACAACAGCAAGCGAAAAAAAACACGGTCAAAAAGCGTCTGACAAAAAATTCTTTGAAGAGTGCTGGAAGCTATTTGATAAAATTTATAAGGACTAATACTAGAAAGGTAACGACAAATGGCAGATAGAAACAAAGACCCACTTATTATTGCAATGCTTGAACAAAGCGAGATGAACATGGATAAGGCTAAAAAAACACCTAATAAATCTAAGCCTAAGAAAGCGGTCAAAAAAACCACTAACGGTCAAGGACGAAAACCTGCCCCAACAACCGAAAAATTCCCTATGGTTTTCAACTCGGAGTTAGTCAAGGTTTATAATTCATTGCGAGCTTACTTTGGTCTAAGACGAGTACCTTATATGATAAACTACATGGTAAACAAATACATAGACGGATATGACAAAGGCGACCGCCTCCCTCTTAACGTTGATAGTAAATACTACAAGCAAGATGGTAGCTACACGCAACGCTATATCCGCTACTATCCAGAAGATGATAAGCGCCTCAAAGAATTGATGAAATTGTATGAAGTTGAAGATGTCAAAAACATTGCTAGAGCTATGCTTGTAGATACTTATAAGGAGTTGGTCGAACAGGGGGAAATCCATGATAAATAAAAAACAGCTAAACTTATGGCAAGTCAAGCTAGGTTTACTTGTTTTGTGGTTTTTTGGGTTAATGATTTTTAGCCAGTTAGGTATCGTTTTTAACCACTATATTCACCGTTTCGGTCTAGTTATCTATATAGCTTTATCCGTCCTTATTGCTTCTTTGAAATGGAAACCTAAAATCGGGTCAGACGGTTTTACAGTTAGACGAAAATTGATAACTCTATCAATCGCCTCCCTAGTGATATACCCGTTATTGCTACCAACCAAAAGTAGTGAAACATATCTAGGTAAGGATAGATTTATTTGGGTTAACCAAAAATCAAGCCAGTATTTTGAAACTGCATCTAAGAAGACTGTTTTTCAGTCAACCCCAAAATATGACTATATCGTTTTCTTTAACCCTAATTGCCAAACGTGTCAAGATACCTTACCTAAATTAAAAAAAGCTGTAGGGGTTCGCTCAAATATCGCTTATATTGATACCACTACAAAGCTTGGCACAAAAATGGCTAACCAAGCCAAAGCTAAAAGAGTACCTAGCGTTTATTACGTTAGTGACAAAAAAACTGTTCGTCTAGCTTATCATTCAGACAAAGGTACTAAGCTATATGACAACAATCTCTATCAACTCATTTCAAGTATCAAAGGCTGATATAATATCAGTCTTTTTTTTGATAAATTTTTATATTTTTTTGTAGATTTTTATTGACAAGGTAATTTTATGATGTTATAATGATTATAGAAAGTGAATAGAGGTGAACTATTAAGTAAAGGAAGCTATCTATTACGTTAATTCACTAATTCACTTAAAAATTTTTGTCTAATCAAGAAAGGAAGTTTATCACATGACAAAAAATCAAGTTTTAACATTAGTAACTGTAGCAAGTATCGCTCTTTTGAGTAGTACAGGACTTGCGGAGGAAGTATCTACACCAGCGGTTTCTACTCAACCAAGCGAAACTGTTGTGACTCCATCTAAAAAGACTACGGGTGACTCTGCTGTAACCGACCACAATGGCTCAAACGATACCCCAGTTACAGATAAAACAGGTAATGGAACTGGTACAGTTGTCGGGGGTAAAGCAGGTTCTACGGGTGACTCTGCTGTAACAGATGGAAGTGGCAACACAGCTACTCAACCTACTACACCAGCTCCAAGTGAGCAACCAAGTAATCCTGCTCAACCTGCTACACCAGCTCCAAGTGAGCAACCAAGCAATCCTGCTCAACCTGCTACACCAGCTCCAAGTGAGCAACCAAGCAACCCTGCTCAACCTGCTACACCAGCTCCAAGTGAGCAACCAAGCAACCCTGCTCAACCTGCTACACCAGCTCCAAGTGAGCAACCAAGTAATCCTGCTCAACCTACTACACCAGCTCCAAGTGAGCAACCAAGCAACCCTGCTCAACCTACTACACCATCTAGCGAGTCAGACCAACCTGCTACGCAACTATCAAATAAAGCCGGACAATCTAAAGCTGACAAACCAGAAGTGACTGCACCATCTTCTAGTGAGTCAGATACACCAGTTGTTGGGAAAGGCGAAGAAAATGACAGCTCATCCCGAAGCGGTAAATCTAGCAAGTCATCTGAAACTGACAAACCAGTTGACTCTAAAGCTGAAACAAAACCAAAAACAGAAGAAAAATCAGACAAGGAAAAATCAAAAGACCCATCTGGTAATGCAATTACGGAACTCCCACATACTGGCGATAGCAAAGCAGGGACAGCACTGTTTTCTTCAATCGGGGCTAGCCTCCTAGCAGTTGCTCTATTCTTGAAACGTAAACTTAAATCCTAATTTAACGTGAGAAGCCAGTATAATCTACTGGCTTTTATTTTATCTTGGAATTTAGATAGGAGGTAAGTGATGTTAAATAAAATCCTATATCTGAAAGGGTTTGATGGCAATGGCAACGAAGAAAAAACAGACCTAACTTTTGCAGGAATAATCAACGAGGGTGGTAATGTATTCAAATACTACCAACCACAAAACGGCTTTGATAGTTGGTTTGAAACTTTCCGAAAAGAAATACTGCTAGAAAACAGCAATATATTTGTCTATGACCTAGAAGCCTATGCCAGTCATTTTATTATCCAAGCCTTACTTAGAAATGGCTATCAGTTCTTTGACCGTTCTGATATTGACCCAATAGATAAGTTTGCGATTGGTGAACAAGGGCGGTTTACCGTCTATACTAAGGTCGGCAACGACTACAAGATGGTTAATTTTATTGAGATTTTCAGATACCTTGATAAATCCGTAGATGTCTGGGGCTATACTAGACACTTTGATACCATGAATGTGGATGAGTTCCCATGTATGCCGTATGGAATAGCTCTTGATAAAAGTTATAGGGATGAAGTAAAAAGTATCTGTACCGCCTTAGATTTAGCTATGCAAACTCACGACTTCTACAGATGTTTTGAAAATAGACTATATGCCAAGCCATCTATAGCTATGCAGTTGCTACAAAGAAATGTAGAGCGCCTACCACTCCAAAAAATCAAGGAGTTTGAACCCCTTGAAAAATACCGTGGTTATCGTGGAAACTACCAAGAAAAACGCTATTCTAAAGTCAAACTCACAGCCCCTAGAGGCAGTCTTCCTCAATCTTTTGAAATTGATGAAAGCCAGTATAGTGTCGGTTCTAAAGACTGGTTTATGGCAATGGAAAGAGAAATCAAGGAGCATAAAGAGCTACTAGAGGCAGGGGTATTTACAGATTGGCGAGAAAAGCAGAAGTGGGAACGCTGGTATAATCAAGGAAAGAAATACCACTACGCTATCTTAACCAAAGAATTAAGAAAGTTTGCTAACCCTGTAGCAAGATTTTCTTATCGCTCTGGATATAATTACTTGCCACCAGAAAAGACCAATGAGTGGCTTACAGGTAGATTAGGAGTTACTGTTGATGAGAATGGACAATATGCTCATCATTACAGCACTAAAAAGCTCCCTAAAAATGCAGTTGGTATTGTTGGAAGTCTAGAGGAGTTTGAGAAGCACTATGGACACGATAACTACCTCTATATCGCTATGATAACCCGTATAGTTGCTACAGTAAAAGATGGTAAAGCCCCTACAATACGACCAGATAGACGAAACTTTGAGTACACAGGAATACAGGATTATTCTAAGCTCTCTGTCTATTATCGCCACATTGACTTTTCAACCCCTCTCAATCTCTCACAGCCAGATTTTGAGTATTTACTCAGAAACTATGATATAGAGACCCTAGAATATAAACTCTTAGTCTATGATGTTGATTGGGAGTTAATGGATTTACTGAAACAGCATAAGGAGCGTTGGGCTAAAATTAAAGAACAGGCTAAAGCTAAAGGAGATATTGTTGAGTACAACTATGCTAAAGACAACTTAAACTATGTTGTAGGAGGTCTAGGAGCTAGGAAAACTAACCCAGCCACTCCCTCTTATGTGGCAGTTGCAAACTTTATCAATAGCTATGCTAGATGTCAAACAGCAGAATTGATTAACAAGTTGGGAATGGATTTGTTTTGCTATTGTGCTGTGGATAGTTTGCACTTCTTATTACCAGAAAGCTGTCTAACAAACGGTAAGTATGACTTCCGTAAACTCAAAGCCTTTCTTGCCAGCAAGTTAGGAATTGAATTACACCCAACTAAGACAGGAGCTTGGAAAGTAGAAAGTGTTTGGAATAAAGCTAAGTTCCTCAATATTAACATTTATGGAGAAAGAGACTTATCGGGAGAATTTATCACGAGAGTAGCTGGTATCAATAGACCAATAAGCGAGGAGGAACTATCCCCTAATTACCCAATCCCTATTCAAGTCCGAACAGCAGTTGAGGGGGGAACAATTTTAAAAACAGTCATTAAAGAATTACCCCTCTCTTATGACGGAGTTGAAAAAATGAGAAATACGGTTGAGTGAAAAACTTAACTGTATTTTTTATAGGTAGAGCCTCCCTCTTCTATTATCTAATATATATAATTTTATACAGTATATTATATAACGGCTTTTTGTAACATTTGTAACAATTAAAAAAAGCCGTTATATCAATGTTTTTTTGGCAAGAGCTGACGCAAATTTGGCAAGAGCTGACGCAAATTTGGCAAGAGCTGACGCAAATTTGGCAAGAGCTGACGCAAATTTGGCAAGAGCTGACGCAAATTTGGCAAGAGCT
>OGYV01001076.1_pt1 | contig 21790 bp, 14 predicted proteins | sample 1576651 | NCBI WGS metagenome assembly OGYV01 (sample SAMEA3541570, study PRJEB24748) | human gut metagenome | biome: human gut; feature: human-associated habitat; material: faeces | place: China | collected 2012
CCCGCCGGGCCGACAGCCGCGCCTGCCGGGATGCCGTGCAGGGCGGGCGCAGCCGCAGCCGGGACGCCGGGGCAGGGGAGACCACCCCGGCCCAGAGCCTGGCCGCGTGGAAGGAGTTCGCGCAGGAGGTTTTCCCGGCACTGGTCGGACGTCCCGCCGTGGTGCACGGGGGCGGCGTGCTGCTGCCGGTGCCCTTCCCTCAGACCGGCCTGCATGTGCTGCGGGCCGGGGTGTTCGTGGGCAGCGTACAAAAAGGCCGCTTTGTGCCGGAGCACCACCTGTTCACAGCCTTCGGGGCGCAGTGCGCCAACCGCGAGGAGCTGACTCTGGCCGACCCCCGCTGCGTGGAGTACCTCTCCGGGCGGGAGGTGGAGGCACGCACCGCTGCCGACGGCTGGTGCTGCGTGACCGTGGACGGCTGGCCGCTGGGCGGCGGCAAGGTGTCCGGCGGGCGGGTGAAAAACCACTACCCCAAGGCCCTGCGGCTGCTGTAAGCGGCGGCAGAAAGCGCTTTTTTGCGCATTCGGCGGGAAAACAGGCCGGATAAGGCTTGAACGCGCAAAGCGATTGTGTTAGAATATTAAAGTTAGATTTTGTGTGCTGCCACAATGCGGGCGACCACAGCCCGTCTGCCCGCAGGCGGAGATCTCGATAAAATTTAGGAGGCTCATTCCCATGTCCGGACATAGCAAATGGAACAACATCAAGCGCAAGAAGGAAAAGACCGACGGCGCACGCGCAAAGGTCTTTACCAAGATCGGCCGTGAAATCAGCGTTGCCGTGCGTATGGGCGGCCCGAACCCCGCTTCCAACAGCAAGCTGGCAGACCTGATCGCCAAGGCAAAGCGTATGAGCGTGCCCAACGACAACATCCAGCGCATCATCAAGAAGGCTGAGGGCGGCGACAAGACCGAGTACGAGGCAATCACCTACGAGGGCTACGGCCCCGGCGGCGTGGCTGTCATGGTGGAGACCCTGACCGACAACCGCAACCGTACCGCTGCCGACCTGCGCCACTACTTCGACAAGAACGGCGGCAACCTGGGCGCTATGGGCTGTGTGGCCTTCCTGTTCAGCCAGAAGGGTGTCATCGACATCTCTCTGGAGGACAAGGACGCCGACGAGGCCATGATGGATGCTCTGGACGCCGGTGCCGAGGACTTTGACGCCAGCGAGGACGCTGCCGAGATCACCACCGATCCCGAGAACTACTCCGCTGTGGTCAAGGCTCTGGAGGAGAAGGGCTACGAGATCCTGTCCGACGACCTGGCCATGGTGCCCATGACCACCACTCGTCTGACCGACCCCGACCAGCTGAAGGCCATGGGCAAGCTGCTGGACGCTCTGGAAGAGAACGACGACGTGCAGAACGTCTGGCACAGCCTGGAGAACGAAGAGGACCTGCCGGAATAACCGGGAGCGCTTCGGAATAAGAACGGAAAAAGCTGCTTTTTGCGTGCACTGCACGGGAAGGGCAGCTTTTTTGTTTGCAGTGCCGGTGATTGAATTGAATGGTGCTTCGTGATATAATAAAAGAACAGAAGGAAGGTGCAGAGGATGAGCAACCGAGAATATGCCCACACATTATTGGATCGCATCCCGGAAAGCAGACTGGCCTACATTGTTTATTATCTGGAAGGTGCAGCGGTCCCGGATGAAGCTGAAACACCGAATGCGGAAACGCAGGAAGCCTTTGAGGAACTGGACAACGGCGGCGGTCATGCCTACAGCGGACCGGTCGAAAATCTGATCAGCTCGCTGCTGGAGGACGAAAGTGCTTGAAGTAAAATACTCCACCCGGTTCAAAAAGGACCTGAAGGTATGCCAGAAGCGGCATTACGACATGAACCTGCTGCAGCAGGTCATCAACGTGCTGGCAGTCCCGGCGGCACTTCAGCCCCAGAACAAGGACCACAGCTTGACGGGCAGCTATATCCCGCATCGGGAATGCCACATTCAGCCGGATTGGCTGTTGATCTATTACCAGACGGATGCCGAACTCTATCTGTATCGCACGGGAACGCATGCAGACCTGTTTGGATTGTAAGGCAGCACCCTGCCGCTCGATTGGAGCGGCAGGGTGCATTGTTTTAGGGCGGCGCAGCGGCGTTTCCAGAAACTTTCATAAAAAACACCGGACGTGACGCATTTTCAGGCGTCGGATTTGTGCGAAAACCATATCCTTTTGCGGGGGCCTGTGATATACTTCAGGGGAGAGAAACCAGAAAAAGGACAAGCGTGGAGGAAGTGCGGATGAGTGAACAGGAGCGGATCATGAACGTTGCCCTGCTGTGGGGCGGCTGTTTCTGCCTGACGGCGGCGTTCTGCCTGTCCATGGGAAACGACTACAACCGGGAAAAACGCAACTGGCTGATTTGGATGGAGCTTTCGGCGGCTGCGCTGCTGTGCTGCGATGCGGCTGCCTGGTTCGTGCAGGGCACGCCGGGGGAAGCAAGCCACCTCATCATGGTCGCCACCAACTTTGTGGTGTATGCGGGGCTGTATCTGGTGCTGTTCCTGTTCAACCACTATGTGGGCTGCTACCTGCGGGAGGACGGCCGTCTTTGCGCCCCGAAACGCAGCCGGACGGTGGACATGACCTGCGCCGTGGGCATCGGGCTGGTGTTCGTGTCCCAGTTCAGCCCACTGTTCTACTACATCGACGCCCAGAACATCTACCACCGCAGCGATACCTTCCCGCTGTCCATGGTGCTGCTGCTCATCGGCATGGGCACAGAGACCACCGTGATGGCCCAGTTTTACCAGAAACTCACGATGAGACGCCGCATCGCCATGTTCGGCTGTGTGGTCCTGCCGCTGTCGGTGGCAGCGTGTCAGGTGTTCCAGGACGACATTTCCCTCATCAGCCTGTCGGTGGGGGCATCCATGATCCTGCTGTTCGTGGTGGCCACCAGCGCCCAGAACCGGGAGCTGGCCGTCTCAGAGCGGACCAAGGAGCAGATCCGCCAGCGTCTGGAGATCGCCACCATGCTGAACAGCTGCGTGGGCAAGCTGAACTCCGACACCGACATCGACGTGGGCATCAACAACCTGCTGGCCACTGTGAACGACTATTTTCAGGCCGACCGCACCTATGTGTTTGAGATCGACCCGGACCGGGACGTGCTCATCAACACCTTTGAGTCCATCTGCGGGCAGGAAGTAAGTGCCCAGATGGACAATCTGCAGGAGGTGCCTGTTTCGGTCATCGAGGTCTGGATGCAGAACTTCCGGCAGGGCCGTTCCTATTATATGTCCGATCTGGAGCAGGAGCGGGGCCAGCCCAGCTACGAGATGCTGAAGGCGCAGCAGGTGTGGCGCCTGCTGGCCGTGCCGTTGATGAAAGGCGGAGCCGTGGTGGGCTTTCTGGGTGTGGACAACCCCCGCGCGCACTACGATGACGCGACCCTGCTGGCGTCCATCCAGTTCTTTGTGACCAACAGCCTGGACCGCAAAAAGCAGCAGGCCTATCTGGAAAAGCTCAGCTACCGCGACATGCTCACCGGTCTGTACAACCGCAACCGATACATCGAGCGGCTGGAAGCCTACAAGCAGGTGCAGGATCAGCAGATCGGTGCCATCTACATCGACCTGAACGGCCTGAAAAAGGTGAATGACGAGCAGGGCCACCGCGCCGGTGACGAGCTGATCGTGCGGGCGGCGGGCACCATTGCGGGCATTTTTGCCGAGGACGCCTACCGGGTGGGCGGTGACGAGTTCGTGGTGATCCTGCTGGATGTGAGCCGCGAGGAGTTTGCCCGCAAGACCGAGCAGCTGCGCCGCCAGATGCAGGAAAACAGCGTGGATGCGTCCATCGGCGAGGTATGGCAGGCCAGCACCGAGAACCTGGAGGACCTGCTGCGCCGGGCCGATGAGAACATGTACAGGGAAAAGAAGCGCTACTACAGCCAGGCCGATGCCGCCCGGAAACCGGAAAGCTGACCGGCCTGCACGGACAAAGAAACGGGAAATCCGACAAAGGTGTTCTATTCTGCTCACGCTTTGCTATAGCAGGGTGAATGATTTTCATCTAAATTGACAAATTTCAACCTGATTACTATAATTAAAAAAGTGTTTCTCGGTTATGGACGATGGTGTTTATGCAGCCGCAAGATGCCATCGTTTTTCTATTCGCTTTTTCTGTCCGTGTGCCAAGGACAGACGTCTGCACTGTGAGACGCAGATGCGGGAAAGTGCCTGGCTCAGACCGGGAACGCCAAAATAGTATTTCATTGATAGGAATGGAGTGGCATCAAACGATGGCAAAGTACATCATCAAGCGTGTCGCAATGGGAATCTTCAGCATCTTCATTGTGGCCACGGTTACCTTTTTTGTCATGAACTTGGTCCCCGGCGGCCCGTTCGTGGCAGAAAAGTCCATCAGTGCGGCTGCTCAGCAGGCGCTGGCCGAGAAATACGGCCTGGACAAGCCGCTGGGTGCGCAGTACGTCAATTACATGAAGAGCCTGCTGCACGGCGACCTGGGCCTGAGCCTGCGTCAGCGTGGCCGCACGGTCAACGAGATCATCGCCAGCAAGCTGCCGGTGTCCTGCCGCCTGGCAGGCGTGGCGGTGCTGGTGGCCCTGTGCATCGGCATCCCGCTGGGCTGTATCTCGGCTTACAACCGCGGCAAGTGGCTGGACAACATCATCATCGTGTTCGCAACCTGCGGCATTGCGATCCCGAGCTTTATTTCCAGCGTGCTGCTGCTGTATGAGTTCGGTATGAACCTCAAGCTGCTGCCCACCGTGGGCCTGAACAGTGCTGCAGCGTATATCATGCCGGTCACCGCACTGGCGATCTACCCCTCTGCATACATCACCCGCCTGATGCGTTCCAGCCTGCTGGACGTCATGGGTCAGGACTACATGCGCACCGCCCGTGCCAAGGGCGTGTCCCAGTTCATGATCCTGTTCAAGCATGCGCTGCGCAATGCCATCCTGCCGGTCATCACCTACGTCGGCCCCATGCTGGCCAGCCTGATGACGGGCTCCTTCGTGGTGGAGAAGATCTTCTCCGTGCCCGGCCTGGGCCGCGACTTCGTGTCTGCCATCACCAACCGTGACTATACCCTGATCATGGGCACCACCATTCTGCTGTCCAGTATGGTCATCGTGGCCAACGTGATCGTGGATATCCTGTACAAGATCATCGACCCGCGCATCAAGCTGCAGTAAAAAAGGAGGAACGCGTTATGGAAAACATCAAAAAGAATCCTCTCAGCCTGCAGCTGAACGCTGACGACTTTCTGCCTGCCAGCAACGAGGAAAAGCAGAGCCTTGTGATCATGCGCGAGAGCGTCAACTTCTGGAAGGACGGTCTGCGCCGCCTGAAGAAGAACAAGATCGCCATGGTCAGCTTTGTGTTCATCATCGCCATTGCCATTTTTGCCTACCTGCTGCCCGCCGTGTGGCCCTACAGCTACTCGGAGCAGGTGAAGGGCAGCAACAATCTGGCACCGTTCGAGTACTCTGCCTCTGAGCAGGCCCGCATTGATGCCGGCGAAAAGGTATTCCCGCACATTATGGGTACCGACCGTATGGGCCGTGACTTTGCGGTGCGTATCATGATGGGCACCCGCGTGTCCCTGTCCGTCGGCCTGATCGCCTCGGTGCTGGTGCTGATCATCGGTGCTACCTACGGTGCTGTGTCGGCCTTTGCCGGCGGCTGGGTGGACAACATCATGATGCGTATCACGGATGTCCTGTACACCATCCCGGATATCCTGCTGATCATCCTGCTGGGCATGGCCCTGAAGGAGCCTCTGGAAAGTCTGGCCACCAAGCCCGGCTTCAAGTGGATGCAGACCCTGGGCCCCAACATGATCTCCATCTTCATCATCTTTGCTCTGCTGTACTGGGTCAGCATGGCGCGTATCGTGCGCAGCCAGATCCTGATCCTGAAGGAGAGCGAGTACGTCACCGCTGCCCGCGCACTGGGCGCTTCCAGCGGCCGTATCATCAAGAAGCACCTGCTGACCAACTGCATCGGCACCCTGATCGTGACCACCACCCTGCAGATCCCGGCTTCCATCTTCACCGAGAGCTACCTGAGCTTCATCGGTCTGGGTGTTGCAGCCCCGCTGCCGTCTCTGGGTTCTCTGGCCACCGATGCCGTCAAGGGCATGAACACCTACCCCCACCTGCTGATCGCCCCCGCACTGATGATCAGCGTGATGATCCTGGTGTTCAACCTGTTCGGCGACGGCCTGCGCGATGCCTTTGACCCGAAGCTGAAGAATTGATGAGGTGAACGAAGATGAGCGAAAAAATTCTTGATATCAAGGAAGAGCGCCTTTCCTTCTTCACCCCTGCCGGTGAGGTCAAGGCACTGAACGGCGTTTCCTTTGCGATGAACCAGGGCGACGTGCTGGGCATCGTGGGCGAGTCCGGTTCCGGCAAGTCCGTTACCGCTTACTCGGTCATGGGCCTGACCGCCTACCCCGGCAAGCTGGTGGGCGGCACCGTGTGGTTCAACGGCCACGAGATCGAGAAGATGAAGGAGAAGGACTTCCGCAAGATCCGCGGCAACGAAGTCTCCATCATCTTCCAGGACCCCATGACCAGCCTGAACCCGGTGTACACCATCGGCAACCAGATCGTGGAGGTCATCCGCCTGCACACCAAAAAGAGCAAGCAGGAAGCCTGGGCACGCGCCGAGGAGCTGCTGGAGCTGGTCGGCATCAACGAGCCGGAAAAGCGCCTGAAGCAGTACCCCCACGAGCTGTCCGGCGGTATGCGCCAGCGTGTGATGATCGCCATCGCCCTGGCCTGTGAGCCCAAGCTGCTGATCGCAGACGAGCCCACCACCGCGCTGGACGTGACCATCCAGGCACAGATCCTGGAGCTGATGCAGGAGCTGCGCAAGAAGCTGGGCATGAGCATCATCATGATCACGCACGACCTGGGCGTCGTGGCTTCCATGTGCGAAAAGATCGCCGTCATGTACGCCGGCCACATCGTGGAGTACGGCACCACCGACGAGATCTTCTACCAGCCGGGCCACGAGTACACCAAGGGCCTGATCAACTCCATCCCCAAGCTGAACACCGAGGTGCGTGAGCGTCTGGTGCCCATTGAGGGTACCCCTGTGGACCTGCTGAATCCGCCGGCCGGCTGCCCCTTTGCACCCCGCTGCAAGAACTGCATGAAGATCTGTCTGAGCAAGATGCCTCCGCGCACCGAGCTCAGCGACACCCACTATACCTACTGCTGGCTGCAGCAGAAGGCTGCATTTGAGAAAGGGGAAAAGGCAGAATGAGTGAACACAAGACGCTGGTTGAAGTCCAGCACCTGCAGCAGTATTTCCCCGCCGGCGGTGTGGGCAAGAACCGCAAGTATGTTCAGGCCGTGGATGACGTGAGCTTTGCCATCCGCAAGGGCGAGACCCTGGGTCTGGTGGGCGAGTCCGGCTGTGGCAAGACCACCACCGGCCGCACCCTGCTGCGCCTGTACGAGCCCACCGGCGGTAAGATCTACTATGATGGCAACCTGCTGTTTGATAAGGAAAAGAAGATCGCCGTGGATATGCTGCCCTACCGCCGCCGGATGCAGATCGTGTTCCAGGACCCCTACGCAAGCCTGGACCCCCGCATGACCATCGGTGACATCGTGGGTGAGGGCATCGACATCCATCACCTGGCTGAGAACGACAAGGACCGCCACGACAAGATCATCGCCCTGCTGGAGCGTGTGGGCCTGAACAGCGAGCACGCAAACCGCTACTGCCACGAGTTCTCCGGCGGCCAGCGTCAGCGCGTGGGCATTGCCCGTGCACTGGCCGTGAACCCCGAGTTCATCGTCTGTGACGAGCCGGTCTCCGCACTGGACGTGTCTATTCAGGCACAGGTCGTGAACATGTTCGAGGATCTGCAGCAGGAAATGGGCCTGACCTACCTGTTCATCGCCCATGACCTGAGCGTGGTCAAGCACATCTCCAACCGCATCGGCGTCATGTACCTGGGCAAGCTGGTGGAGCTGGCCGACAGCTTTGAGCTGATCGCCCACAGCATCCACCCCTACACCCGCAGCCTGATCTCTGCCATCCCGGTGGCAGACCCCATCACGGCTCGTCAGTCCAAGCGTATCGTGCTGCAGGGCGACGTGCCCAGCCCCCTGAACCCGCCGTCCGGCTGCCGCTTCCGCACCCGCTGCCCCTACGCAGACGAGCGGTGCGCCGCCGAGGTGCCGGAGTTCAAGGAAGTGACCAGCGGCCACTGGGCAGCCTGCCACCATCTGGACAAGGTGAAGTAAAAACACTTCATTCTCCTGAAAGATGAACACATCTCATCTTTCGGCTGAAATATTGTAACGAAATGGTTACAGACACCCGTTGGGACTTGTAACCGGTGCGAGAACGCATTATACTATTCGTGTTCCTCCGGAGAACAGGCTGTTTAGGCAGACCGTGCTCCGGATCGAATATAGAGGCGGCTGGGGGAACCTGGCACACTCAATTTGATTTAAGGGAAGGATAATTATTATGAAACGCATTTCTCGTCGTAATTTCCTCAAGGTCGCTGGTGTCAGCGCCGCTGCTCTGGGCCTGGCAGCCTGCGGCGGCAGCAAGTCCGGTTCTACCGCAACCTCTGGTTCTACTGCCGGTTCTACCGCTGGCGGCGTCAACACCGCTGGCTTCACCGTCCAGTATGGTTCTAACCCCGAGACTCTGGACCCCGCTCTGAACAGCGCAATTGATGGCGCTAACACCATCATCACCATCTTTGAGCCCCTGCTGCTGATCAACGAGAATAACGAGGTCGTCGGCGGCCAGGCTGAGAGCTGGGAAACCAGCGAGGACGGCCTGACCTGGACCTTCACCATGCGTGACGGCCTGAAGTGGAGCGACGGCACCGACCTGAACGCCAAGGACTTCGAGTACAGCTTCAAGCGTATGGTTGACCCCAATACCGCTGCTCCCTATGCAGAGACCTGCCTGGGCATGATCGACGGCTTTGAAGAAGCTGCCGGCTTCCCCGATGCAGACGGCAACCCCACCGCGGAGCCCAACCCCGATGCTCTGAACGTGAAGGCAAGCGATGACGGCAAGACCCTGACCATCGTGCTGTCCTACCCCTGCTCTTACTTTGACAAGATGGCTGCCTTTGCAACCATGAGCCCTGTCCAGCAGGCAACTGTTGAGGCCAACGGCGATGCATGGTGCACCTCTCCCGACACCTTCGTGTCCAACGGCCCCTACATGATCACCGACTGGACCCCCTCCGAGCGCATCGTGCTGACCAAGAACCCCAACTACGTTGGCGGCTGGGACAGCTCCAAGATCGTCTCTGACACCATCACCCTGCTGCTGCTGGAGGACTCTTCCGCTTCCTATGCAGCTTACAACAGCGGTGAGGCTCAGCTGATCAAGGACGTGCCCACCGATGAGATCCCCAGCCTGACCAAGGCAGAGGACGGCGGCGACTTCTATGTTGACACCATCCTGGGCACCTACTACGTCAGCCTGAACCTGCAGCGTGATGCCTTCAAGGATGCCAAGGTCCGCAAGGCTCTGAGCCTGGCCATCGACCGTGACTACGTTGCCAACACCATCATGCAGGGCACCTACTCCGCCGCCGACAGCATCGTTGGCCCTGGCATCGTGGACGAGAGCGGTTACTTCCACGACAACGGCAATGCTCCCTACATCTCTGCCGACTACGAGGCAAACCTGGCCGAGGCTAAGAAGCTGCTGGAAGAGGCTGGCTACCCCAATGGCGAGGGCTACCCCACCATTGAGTACAGCACCAACGACGCTGGCTACCATGTGCCTCTGGCAGAGTACCTGCAGCAGGCTTGGGGCGATCTGGGCATCACCCTGACCATCAACAAGATGGAGTGGTCCTCCTTCACCCCCGCTCGCCGTGCAGGCGAGTACGATGTTGCCCGTAACGGCTGGGTCATGGACTACAACGATCCCTCCAACATGCTGGATCTGTTCTGCTCCGGCAACGGCAACAACGATGGCAAGTACTCCAACCCCGACTTCGATGCTGCCATCGATGCTTCCCGCGTTGCTGATTCTGCTGAGCACTTTGCACAGCTGCACAAGGCTGAGGACATCCTCATGGAGGATATGGGCTGCCTGCCGATCGCTTACTACAACGACTACTGGCTGCAGAGCCCCACTCTGAAGGGCACCTGGCACAGCCCCTACGGCTACTGGTACCTGCAGTACGGCTACATCGAGGGCTAATCGCCCCGGTGCGGCGTACAGCGTGAGCTGAACCGTAAATCACAGGCACCCCGCTTACCGGAAACGGCAGGCGGGGTGCCTTTTTGCGTGCAGGACCGAAAAACGGACGTCTTGCACACCCCGGTGGGCTATGATACAATAAAAGATGATCAAAGCACAAAGGGGAGAGAAGAATGGAGCAAAAACGCCTGTGTCCGTACTGCATGGGGGAGCTGCCCCCCGCCGCCGACAGCTGTGTGCACTGCGGCAAGGTGTTTGCGGGGCGCAACCCCGCCGGCTGCCTGCCCGTGGGCACGGTGCTGGCCGGGCGCTACACCGTGGGCGAGATGCGGAGCCTGGACGGGGAGGGCATCCTGTACCGGGGCGTGGAGAACCTGGGCTGCTTCCGGGTGACCATTAAGGAATATCTGCCGGTGACCCTGTCTGCCGAGCGGGGCGCGGACTGCATCCTGCAGCCCAAGACCGGCAGCGAGGTGCTGTTCAAGACCACCCGCATGGACTTTGCCGACCTGTACCGGGCGCTGGAGCGCATCACCCCGGCCACCGGGCTGGAAGCCGTGCTGGACGTGGTGGAGGCCAACAACACCGTGTATGCGGTGATGGAGAATCTGGGCGGCACCCCGCTGGACCAGTGGCTGGAAGCGCAGGGCGCGCCGCTGCGCCCGGACGACGCCTGTGCCATGCTGCAGCCGGTGTTTGAGGGCGTGGCCGCCATGCACAAGATCGGGCTGGTGCACCGGGGCATCTGCCCGGAGAACCTCCGGGTGATGGCCGACGGCCGGTGCCGTCTGGCGGGTTACGCCACGGTGGGCCTGCGCACCGCCGGAAGCGGCCTGCGCGAGCAGCTGTACGAGGGGTATTCGGCCCCGGAGCAGTATTCCACCGCCGAGTTTGAGGGCCGCTACACCGACGAATACGGCCTTGCAGCGGTGTTCTACCGCATGGTGTGCGGGCAGGCCCCGGTGCCGGCCGCCCAGCGCATGGTGTCGGACTCCAACCCCCGCGCCCGCACCGTGAACAGCGCCGTGCCGGGCTATGTGTCGGACGTGCTGCAGATGGGCCTGCGGCTCAAGCCCATGGAGCGCATCCAGACCGTGCCGCAGCTGGTGCAGGCGCTCTCTTCCAAAGAGTACACCGAGGAGCTGGGCCGCACCATGAAGCCCGAGACCCCGGTGGGCCAACCGGAAGAAAAGGCCCATCTGCTCAGCATCAAGGGCCTGCTGGCGGGCATCCTGATCCTGCTGGCCATTCTGCTGGTGCTCATGGTGTGGACCATGGTGAGCCACAGCCTGCCCTCGGCGTCGTCGGGATCGGTGGAGTCGGAACCGGCCAGCAGCGAGGTGCTGGAGCCCCAGAATCTGGTGCCCAGCTTCATCGGCATGGATTACGCCCAGGTGCAGAACAACCGGGAGTACACCGGCATGTACCTGTTCTACGTCACCGAGGAGTACAGCGACACCGTCCCGGCCGGGCAGATCATGACCCAGGAACCGGCGGCGGACACGGTGCTCAAGGCAGGGGAGACCATTCGTCTGGTGGTCAGTAAGGGCCCGCAGAAGGTGGAAATGCCCACCATCGTCGGCTTTACGCAGGCCGCCGCCGTAGAGGTGCTGCAGAGCCGCGGCCTGCTGGCCAGCTGCTTCATGGTGGTAAACGACGGCTCCTATGCCGCCGGATGCGTGGTGTCGGCCAGTGAACCGGCGGGCGCACAGGTGGACGTGGGTACGGTGATCACCGTGTATATCGCGGCGGACCCCAGCGTGGAGATCACCACCCCGCCCGAGGAACCGGCAGCCACCGAACCCACCACGACCCCGGCTGACCCGGAGACCCCCGCAGACGGCGGGGACCCTGCTGCCGACCCGGAGCAGGGGACCAAGTGAGCACGGAAGGATCGTTTTAAATCTGCAAATCCGGCAGGGCTGCGGCCTTGCCGGGTTTGTTTTTTGCCGGAGGGGAGCGCCGTTGCTGCGGCAGGCAAAACGGCTTCTGCGGGCAGAACGGGCGGCGGCCCCAGTGCTCCCCATAGTTCCGGGGTGGGAAACTGCGGCGGGTCATTTGTCCGCTTTTTTGTGCTTGAAGTGCAACAAAAACGTTCCCGTCTGCAACAAATGCGCAATTCAAAAACTGCGAAAATCGTTCATTTTTTCGTGCAATTTTGCCATTTTGGGGCCGGTCTGTCCGTCAATCAGCCGAAATTTCCGTGCAGGCTTTTTTTCGTGCAATTTACCCCCTTGAATTTTTTGGAAAACGTATATAATATAGGATTATAAGGACTGCCCAGCGGGCGTCTGTTTTGTGCTATAGGTTTCTGAAAAGTTGTGCGAGGAACACAGTCTCTAGTGAAGTGAGGAGGACGATTATGAGAAAAAAGTCCAAGAAAAAGCAGATCGTTGCGATGACGCTGGCCCTTTCGGTGCTCAGCAGCTCGGTTGGCATGTGCGGTGCCTCCGCAGCCGAAGCCCTGCCCGACACGGATGACTCCGGCCTGCAGGTGACCGTTGTCCCGCTGGCCGACAGCAATGCGGACAACGACACCCCTGCGGATGACACTAAGACCGAAAAACAGCCTGTCGCTTCCACCGGTGACAACACCGACCAGCCCACCGAGGGCGAGGGCGACGGTGATAATACCTCTTCTGACGATAAACCCACCATCGAGCGCCCGGAGCAGTCCGAGACCGTCGAGACCCTGCCCGGCACCGCCGAGGACAACAAGGACCACATCAAGGGCGAGGACAAGGACGAAACCGAAGATAAGGGCGATTCCGGCGAGGAGACCCCCGGCACCGGCGATACGGACACGGAGGAAAAGGGCGAGACTGGCAAGGAGACCCCCGGCACCGGCGATACGGACACCGGCGACACGGAGAAAAAGGGCGAGGAAGGTTCCGGCTCTGAGGAGACCCCGGAGGAAAAGCCCGAAGAGACCCCCAAAGAGGATGACACCGATTACAGCTGTGCCTATGACCCGGACACCGGTCATTTCAAGGTCACCTTCAACATCAAGGCTGATGCCAAAGGCGACCAGACCATTGAGCTGAGCAAGGTGCAGGAAGTCGTCAACGCCTACGGCAAGCAGGCCGTGGAAGAGTACCTGCAGACCGATGAAGCCAAAGAGAAGTACGATAACTATCTTTACTACGGGATGACGTTCACCTGCACCCTCCCGAACGGCGCGCAGTTCATTTACGATCCCAGCACCGGCGAAGCACGCCATTACGAAGAGCCCGGCTGCGTCACGGCGTTTGATGTGTCTCTGTCCAACGGTTCCAAGCACACTTATGTGTACAAGGACAACAGCCTGACTGTTGCCACCCCTGACGTGAGCAATACCGACAAAACTGGCGTCACCGGCTTTGACGGACAGGAGCTGCCGAAGGAATATGCTGGCAATACGAACCTTGAGCTGAAGTACGATAAAAACGCTGAGTCCGGCTGCATGGAGGACCTGGTGGATGCTGCGCTGAAGAAATACGGCGACGATCAGTATCAGAACCAGTTCCTTGATTCGGAGGGCAACCTGACCACTCAAATCACTAGAACCGATGTGCCTGCTGGTACCGAGGTGGAACTGTTCGGCGGTAAGTATTATGTAAAATCCGGCGATCATTACTACGGCGGCTTCAGCAAGAGTGATGTTCAGACCACTGAGGATGGAAAGACCGTTCTGATCAACGACAAAAACACTTCCACCCTTGCCTACAAAAGACCAAAAACGGCAAGAAGGTTGAAAAGGACTATTACGTTGGCCCCTTTACCCACTCCAGCGATGCTCTGATGACCTCGGATGTCCGGAATGCACTGAAGCCGTACATGAAAGATAAGGGTTACACTACTTACGACGACTACATTCTGGACTACTACCGGAAAGCCGATGGCTCCAAGTATGACAGCGTAAGTGAACTGCTGAAAAATGATTCCAAGGCTCTGAAGGAGCTGAGCCGTTCCGGAAAGGGTATGCCAGACAACCCCAATACCGGAAACAACACCGTTAAGATGGACCCCTCCACCCTTTACGACAACTTCTACAAAAACGTTCTCAGCTTCAAGGTCGGCAATCAGGATACTGTGGATTCTGAGGCAGGCGGCAATGTGGACCACAACCACAGCCACGGCCAGTGGGCTGCCGACGGCACTCAGGAAACCATCGGCGATTACATGGCCGACAAACTGAACGAGACCCCCGGTGCATGGGACAAAGCCAACGCCTACTTCAACACCCTGCTGGCCAGCGGCCTGACCGAGGACGAAGCCACCTGGGCTGCATTCGCCATGGCCACCAACATCGACTTCCAGAACGCAGGCAACGACTACCAGAACACCGCATGGAACTGGTACGCTTCCATGGTGCTGCATCAGGCAGACGGCACCCTGGACCTGACCAAGACCGACAAGGACACCGGCGAGATCATCGGTGACGACGAGGGCGAGGGCCAGACCAGCTTCTACCTGTGGAAGTACGAGACCGACAAGGAAACCGGTGAAAAGAACCCCATGTACTGCACCTATGTGGAGCCCACCTACACCACCAACAAGGATGGCGAACAGGTGCTGGAGAAGGACGGCTTCTACTGCTGGGTCAAGTACGACCCCACCAAGGACAAGCTGACCTACACCGTCACCACCACCAACGGCAAGCTGAACATCGACTATGCCCTGCTGGAAAACGTGGTGTACTACCTGCAGGAAGCCATCGCCCCCGACGGCTACGACACCGACCCGGAGATCTACGTCATCTGCGATGAGGAGTCCTACAAGGAGCTGGAGGGCACCGAGGTGACCAACCCCGCTACCGGCGCCACCAGCAAGGTGACCGCAGACAGCTGGCTCGGCTCCATCCTCGGCGGCAAGACCCTGTCCATCAACTTCGTCAACACGGCCACCGTGCCCGATCCCGAACCCACGCCGGACCCGGACCCCGTGCCGCCCGTTGATCCGGATATCCCCGTGGACCCCGCCAACCCGGACAATCCCCCGGTGCAGGACGAGACCCCGAGCGGTGAGACCCCTGTGACCCCGGAGAACCCCCAGAACCCCGCCGTGCAGGACGCTGCCCCGGACGCCGCCGCCCTGCCCCAGACCGGCACCACCAGCTGGATGGCCGGTGTGCTGGCAAGCCTGGGCTCCCTGTTGCTGGCCTGCGGATGGTTCTTCACCCGCAAACAGTATTCCCCCAAGCACTGAGCACCCCGGAACCGCAGGAATCTCTGCACGGACGCGTAAGAACCGCCGCATCCTGTGCCTTGCAAAAGGCCGCCGGGTGCGGCGGTTTTGGTTGTGTGCCGCGCACAGCTGCGGGGGTTCGCGGCGTTTCGCACAAGAAGCGGTGCAAAGCGGCTGTTATATTTGGCGCAGCTGTCACTTGAACATTTTTCAGTGCAGGGTATAATAAAGCTATCGGAACAAAGGCGTTCCGCAGGGGCATCGTCTGCCCTTGCGGGGCGCTTTTTTCGTTTTCCGGGGTGCGGAGGGTGCCGCGCCCGGCAGAGCACAATCTGGAGTGTCAAAAGGATGGGAAAGACTATGCAAAACTTTACAGAGCAAACGCACACCCTTGGCCTGTACGATCCACAGTTTGAGCACGATGCCTGCGGCATCGGCGCTGTGGTGGACATCAAGGGCCGCAAGAGCCACCAGACCGTGGACGACGCTTTGCGCATCGTGGAGCGGCTGGAGCACCGCGCCGGTAAGGACGCCGAGGGCAAGACCGGTGACGGCGTGGGCATTCTGCTGCAGATCAGCCATAAATTTTTTTCCAAGGTGGCCGATGAACGCAACATCCGCCTGGGCAACGAGCGGGAATACGGCGTGGGCATGTTCTTCTTCCCCCAGAACGAGCACATGCGCGCCCAGGCCATGAAGCTGTTCGAGGTGGTCACCCGCAAGGAGGGGCTGGAGTTCCTGGCCTGGCGCAAGGTGCCCGTGGACCCGGACGCCGTGGGCCAGAAAGCCCGCGACTGCATGCCCTCCATCTGGCAGTGCTTCATCAAAAAGCCTGCCAAGGTGAGCAAGGGCATTGACTTTGACCGCAAACTGTATGTGGTGCGCCGCGTGTTCGAGCAGGCCAGCAACGGCACCTATGTGCCCAGCCTGTCCAGCCGCACCATCGTCTACAAGGGCATGTTCCTGGTGCACGACCTGCGCCGGTTCTACGCCGACCTGCAGGACCCCGACTACGAGTCCGCCATCGGCATGGTGCACAGCCGCTTCTCCACCAACACCAACCCCAGCTGGATGCGCGCACACCCCAACCGGTTCATCCTGCACAACGGCGAGATCAACACCATCAAGGGCAACACGGACGCCATGCTGGCCCGGGAGGAGAGCATCTCCAGCCCCATCCTGCAGGACGACATGAACAAGATCCTGCCCATCATCAACACCTCCGGCTCGGACTCCGCCATGCTGGACAACGCGCTGGAATTTATGGTGATGAACGGCATGGACCTGCCCCTGGCCGTGATGATCACCATCCCGGAGCCGTGGGAGAACAACAAGAACATCAGCCCCAAAAAGCGGGACTTCTACCAGTATTACGCCACCATGCTGGAGCCGTGGGACGGCCCCGCCGCCATCCTCTTCTCGGACGGCGACGTCATGGGCGCGGTGCTGGACCGCAACGGCCTGCGCCCCAGCCGCTACTACATCACCAAGGACGGCCGCATGATCCTGTCCTCCGAGGTGGGCGTGCTGGAATGCGACCCGGAGAACATCCTCGTCAAGGACCGTCTGCGCCCCGGCAAGATGCTGCTGGTGGACACCGTCAAGGGCGAAGTGGTGGATGACGAGAAGCTGAAAGAGTTCTATGCCAGCCGCGAGCCCTACGGCGAATGGATCGACCGCAATCTGGTGGAGCTGGCCAAGCTGCGCATCCCCAACGTGAAGGTGGAGGGCTACACCGGCGACCAGCTCACCCGCCTGCAGAAGGTGTTCGGCTACAAGTACGAGGACGTGAACACCCTCATCCTGCCCATGGCCCGCACCGGCGCGGAGCCTTCCGGTGCCATGGGCACCGATACCCCGCTGGCCGTGCTCAGCAGCCAGCATCCGCCGCTGTTCAGCTACTTCAAGCAGCGGTTCGCGCAGGTCACCAACCCGCCCATCGACGCCATCCGCGAAAAGGTGGTCACCTCCACCAGCGTGTACATCGGTGCCCACGGCAACCTGCTGGAGGACAAGCCCGAGAACTGCAAGGTGCTCAAGGTGCACAACCCCATCCTGACCAGCACCGACCTGCTCAAGATCCGGTACATGAACGTGCCGGGCTTCAAGGTGGCCACGGTGTCCATCAACTACTACAAGAACACCAGCCTGGAAAAGGCCATCGACCGGGTGTTCCTGGAAGTGGACCGCGCCTATAAGGACGGTGCCAACATCATCATCCTGTCCGACCGCGACGTGGACGAGTACCATGTCACCATCCCCAGCCTGCTGGCGGTGTCGGCGGTGTCCCAGTACCTCATCCGCACCAAGAAGAGCACCGCGCTGGCCCTCATTCTGGAGAGTGCCGAACCCCGCGAGGTGCATCACTTTGCCACCCTGCTGGGCTACGGTGCCTGCGCCGTCAACCCCTATCTGGCCCACGACACCATTGCCCAGCTCATCGACGAGGGTCTGCTGGACAAGGATTACTACGCCGCCGTGGATGACTACAACAAGGCTGTGCTGAACGGCATCGTAAAGATCGCCTCCAAGATGGGCATCTCCACCATCCAGAGCTACCAGAGCAGCCAGATCTTTGAGGCCGTGGGCATCTCGCAGGAGGTCATCGACAAATACTTTACCGGCACCGTGAGCCGGGTGGGCGGCATCACCCTGGCCGACATCCAGGCCGACGTGGAGGCCACCCACAACGCCGCCTTTGACCCGCTGGGTCTGGACATCAACATGGAGCTGGCCGACGGCGGTGCCCACAAGTTCCGCAGCGGCAAGGAAGAACACCTGTTCAACCCCCAGACCATCCACCTGTTCCAGAAAGCCTGCTGGACCAACGACTACGGTGCCTTCAAGCAGTTCACCAACACCGTGGACAACATGGGCAAGGACGGGGTCCACCTGCGCAGCCTGCTGGACTTCAACTTTGACCCGGACGGCGGCATCCCGCTGGACGAGGTGGAGCCGGTGTCCAGCATCGTCAAGCGCTTCAAGGGGGCCGCCATGAGCTACGGTGCCCTGAGCAGCGAAGCCCACGAGACCATTGCACTGGCCCTGAACCGTCTGGGCGGCCGCAGCAACACCGGCGAGGGCGGCGAGCCGGAGGACCGCTACCACAGCGAGAGCAATTCCAAGATCAAGCAGGTGGCTTCCGCCCGCTTCGGCGTCACCAGCAAATATCTGGTGTCGGCAGAAGAGATCCAGATCAAGCTGGCACAGGGCGCAAAGCCCGGCGAGGGCGGCAACCTGCCCGGTGCCAAGGTGTACCCGTGGATCGCCAAGACCCGCCACAGCACCACCGGCGTGGGCCTCATCTCGCCCCCGCCCCACCACGACATCTACTCCATCGAGGACCTGGCCGAGCTGATCTACGACCTGAAGAACGCCAACCGCAGCGCCAACATCAACGTCAAGCTGGTCAGCGAGGCCGGTGTGGGCACCATTGCGGCCGGTGTGGCCAAGGGCGGTGCCCAGGTGATCCTGGTGTCCGGCTACGACGGCGGCACCGGTGCCGCGCCCCGCACCTCCATCCAGAACGCGGGCCTGCCCTGGGAGCTGGGCATCGCCGAGACCCATCAGACCCTGATCCTGAACGGCCTGCGCACCCGGGTGCGCATTGAGAGCGACTCCAAGCTGCTCTCCGGCCGTGACGTGGCCATCAGCTGCATGCTGGGCGCGGAGGAATTCGGCTTTGGCACCAGCCTGCTGATGGCCGAGGGCTGCGTGATGATGCGCGTGTGCAATCTGGACACCTGCCCCATGGGCATCTGCACCCAGAACCCGGAGCTGCGCAAGCACTTCCACGGCAAACCGGAATATATCATCCATTACCTCACCTTCGTGGCACAGGAGCTGCGGGAGTACATGGCCAAGCTGGGCGTGCGCACCGTGGACGAGCTGGTGGGCCGCACCGACCTGCTGCGCGTGAAGGACGCTGCCCCCGGCAGCCGTGCTTCCAAGATGGATCTGGACTGCATCCTGCACAACCCCGCCATCGCCAACAGCAACGTGCACTTTGTGCCCGCTGACACTTACGACTTCCATCTGGAGAACACCCTCGACATGAAGGTGCTCATGAAGAAGTTCAAGCTCAACAGCAAGACCCCCCAGAGCGTGACCCTGAACGTGTCCAACACCGACCGCGCCTTTGGTGCCATCTTTGGCAGCGAGATCACCCGCAAGTACGGCAGCACCCTGCCGGATGACGTGTTCACCGCCCACTGTGTGGGTGCCGGCGGCCAGAGCTTCGGCGCGTTCATCCCGGGTGGCCTGACGCTGGACCTGGTGGGCGACTGCAACGACTACATGGGCAAGGGCCTGTCCGGCGGCAAGATCGTTGTGCGCCCGCCGCAGGGCATCCCCTTCAAGCCGGAAGAGAACATCATCACCGGCAACGTGGCCCTGTACGGTGCCACCAGCGGCAAGGCCTTCATCTCCGGCGTGGCCGGTGAGCGCTTTGCCGTGCGCAACAGCGGTGCCACCGCCGTCGTGGAGGGCGTGGGCGACCACGGCTGTGAGTACATGACCGGCGGCACCGTGGTGGTGCTGGGTTCCACCGGCAAGAACTTTGCGGCCGGTATGACCGGCGGCATCGCCTATGTGCTGGATGAGAACTGGGACTTCTACCAGCGGGTCAACAAGGAGACGGTCAGTCTGGAACCGGTGGAGCACAAGTACGACGTGGCCACCCTGAAGGAGCTGATCCGGGAGCATGTGGAGCTTACCGGATCCCCCCGCGGCAAGGAGATCCTGGACAACTTCAGCGAGTTTTTGCCCAAGTTCAAGAAAGTTCTGCCTTACGACTACGACCGCATGCTGCGGGTGATCGCCTCGGTGGAAGAGCGCGGTCTGGACGGCGAGCAGGCGCAGATCGAAGCATTCTACACGGTGCAGAAGAAGAAGTAAGGAGGGGAACATCATGGGCAAGACCACAGGATTTATGGATTATTCGCGCAAGACCAGCACGGACGTACCGCCGCTGGAGCGAATGGAAAACTTTGACGAATTTCACATCTGGCTCTCCCGCGAGGAGCAGCAGACCCAGGCGGCACGCTGCATGGACTGCGGCGTCCCCTTCTGCCAGGCGGGCATGATGATCGGCGGCATGGCCTCCGGCTGCCCGCTGAACAACCTGATCCCGGAGTGGAACGATCTGGTGTATCACGGCAAGTGGGAGCTGGCGCTGCATCGGCTGCTGGCCACCAACCGCTTCCCGGAGTTCACCAGCCGGGTGTGCCCCGCCCTGTGCGAGGCCGCCTGCACCTGCGGGGACGTGACTGGCAGCAGCGTGACCGTGCGTGAGAACGAGCACGCCATCATCGAGACGGGCTACGCCAAGGGCTGGCTCCACGCCGCCCCGCCCCCGGCCCGCACCGGCAAGAGCGTGGCCGTGGTGGGCAGCGGCCCGTCCGGCCTGTCGGTGGCCGAGTACCTGAACAAGCGCGGCCACGCCGTGACCGTATTCGAGCGCGCCGACCGGGTGGGCGGCCTGCTGATGTACGGCATCCCCAACATGAAGCTGGACAAATCGGTCATCGAGCGCCGCATCCAACTCATGCAGGCCGAGGGCGTGGAGTTCCGCACCAACATGGATGTGGGCGGCATCATTGCCGCCGAAGAGCTGCTGAGCAGCTACGACGCCGTGGTGCTGTGCTGCGGTGCCAAGCAGGCCCGCGACCTGAACGTGCCCGGCCGGGACGCCAACGGCGTCCACTTTGCGGTGGACTACCTCACCAGCGTGACCAGGAGCCTGCTGGACAGCAAATTTGCCGACGGCAAGGCCATCGACGCCAAGGGCAAGAACGTGCTGGTCATCGGCGGCGGCGACACCGGCAACGACTGCCAGGGCACCGCCCTGCGGCAGGGCTGCACCGACCTGGTGGCTCTGGAAATGATGCCTCAGCCCCCCAAGGAGCGCGCGGCCTCCAACCCCTGGCCGGAGTGGCCCCGTGTGCTGAAGGTGGACTACGGCCAGACCGAGTGCCTTGCCAAGTTCAACAAGGATCCGCGCATCTACCAGACCACCGTGAAGGAGTTCCTGAAAGACGATGCCGGCAACCTGACCGGCGCGGTCATCAGCACCCTGAAACCGGAGCGCGACCCGGAGACCGGCCGCACCAGGATGGTGCCCACCGGCGAAGAATTCACCTACGACTGCCAGCTGGCGTTCATCGCCGCAGGCTTTACCGGCTGCGAGCGCTATGTGGCCGACGCCTTTGGCGTGGACCGCACCCCCCGCGGCAATGTAGCCGACCAGAACTTCAAGACCAACGTGGACAAGGTATTCGTCTGCGGCGACATGCGCCGGGGCCAGAGCCTTGTGGTGTGGGGCCTGCGCGAGGGCCGCGACTGCGCCGCCGCCGTGGACCGCTACCTGATGGGCTACACCAACCTCTGATCAAGCCATTCTCTTTCCTATCCTAAACAAGCAGAAGCGGGA
>OGYV01001079.1_pt1 | contig 21762 bp, 20 predicted proteins | sample 1576651 | NCBI WGS metagenome assembly OGYV01 (sample SAMEA3541570, study PRJEB24748) | human gut metagenome | biome: human gut; feature: human-associated habitat; material: faeces | place: China | collected 2012
ATAAGAAAAAACAGCATTTGGCAGCGGCTTTTCAGCTGTTATTGCCGGGAATGCCAATGATTTATTATGGGGATGAGTTTGCGATGCCGGGAGCAAACGATCCGGATTGCAGGCGCGGTATGTACTGGGATGAAGAATATCAGGACAAAGAGATGTATGAATGGTATAAAAAGCTGCTTTGGATCCGAAAAAAACATGCGTGTATTTCAGAAGGCGAACTGATCGGGGCAATTACAAAGGATGAGGAAGAAACAATAGTCCTGATTCGAAAAAATGTCGAAGAGACAATTGCCTCGATTTTTAATTGCAGCAGTAATGCAAAGAACTTTAGCGAGTATGAGGGAAAATATAATTTGCTTAGAGATGAACCGTTTAATGGAAAAGTTGAGGGGCTTGATGCTGCGGTAATCGTGCTTTAAGAATATATAAGAATGACTCCTGTTTGCATATATTATCTGCAGACAGTATAATCGTATGGTCAGTCAATTGTTATATTTAAATTCTAAGAACTAAGGAAGAACTACTGTATGTTAAATAAAAAAGATTTTTTAAAATATGCATCGACATTAGCATTTCCGATTATGCTCCAAAATCTGATCGGAACATTGGTAAACATTGCAGACACGGTAATGCTTGGATACGTGAGCCAGACTGCCATGTCGGCTTCATCGCTTGCGAACCAGTATACGTTTATTCTTTTCTGCTTATATTATGGAATGGCAACAGGTACTTCGGTTTTATGTGCCCAGTACTGGGGAAAAGGTGATAAAAAGACAGTTGAGAAGATTCTTGGTCTCGCAGAACGTATCTCCCTGATTATTTCTCTTATATTTTTTGTTATCTCTTTTACTATGCCAACGGCAATTATGAAGATTTTTACAAACAGTCCTGACACGATCGCTGCCGGAAGTGAGTATCTGAAGGTGATTTCATTTTCATTTTTATTCATGGGATTCTCACAGATTTTTATGAGCTCTCTCCGAAGCATCGGGAAAATCATGCTGCCGTCGGTTACGTATATTGTTTCGCTTTGTGTCAATGTACTTTGTAATGCATCCTTTATTTTTGGATTGTTTGGTCTTCCAAAGCTCGGTGTTACCGGTGTTGCACTTGGCACTGTGATTGCCAGAATCTCAGAAGTGTTGATTTGTCTGATTTACTCATTACGCAGTTCAGACGTCAGATTCAGAATAAAATATTTCTTTGCAAAATCAGATATTCTGTTTCAGGACTTTATAAAAATTGCCACTCCAGCCGTGATAAATGACGTTGTCTGGAGCTTTGCCAATTCAGCATTTGCAGCAATTCTTGGTCATATTAGTGATGATATGGTTGCAGCAAATGCCGTTGCTGTTATGGTGGTAAATATCGGCGCTATCGCCTGCCGTGGTTTTGCCAACGCTACTACGATCATTGTCAGTCAGGAACTTGGGAAAGACCGCATCGATACAGCAAGAGAGTACGGAAAACGAATGCTTAGAATAACATTTATTGTCAGCCTGATCGGATGTGTCGTTATTCTGGCGATCCGTCCTATGATACTGAATTTCTACCGGGATAAATTAACAGAGACGGCTATTTATTATCTTGGCATTTTTATCATTATGACAACCTGGCGTTTTGTGGGCGAAGGTATTAATACCTGTCTTATATGCGGCTGCTTCAGGGGTGGCGGTGATGCCAGATTTGGAATGATCGTAGATACTATATTTATGTGGCTTGTTGCAGTCCCACTTACCTTTCTTGCTGCATATGTTTTTAAACTGCCGCCTGTCTGGGTATACTTTGTCATGACACTGGACGAGTATGAAAAAATGCCTGTGGTATTTATTCACTATTTCAGAAATAAATGGCTTACGAATATTACCAGAGATTTTGAGTGATTGCAGTTACCGTAAAGTTTTCTAAAATTGATAAAATTAATGCATTTGTATATAACAGATGGAATAACGATATAATTATGTTTTTACATAATAATCCACATCATAATACTGCAGCGGAAATAGTAAGGATCAGAAAGTCAACGAAATCACATGTTTCATCTTCACTGAAAAAATTGGAAAACAAAGGTCTTATAAAAAGAAAACAAAGTAAAGATAATAAAAAACATATCACATGACGAGGATGGCAGCAGCCATCATTATTTCTTTTGGATGTTATCTTCCGGTAACACTGTTCAGTAAAACAAAACCGCAGGTCGGATTATTAATGATACCAAAGACCTGCGCATATATGTGGATCATTGTAATGGGGCTTCAGCTTCTGTTTTAAGATAAGAGCAGTAATATCTGCAGAAAGGCAGGAAATTATAGTGAATGTAGAAAGATTTGTAAAACTAATGACAGGACATTTTGATAACAAAGAACAATTTACAGAAATGAAAGAAGCGGGGAAAATATTTCCATATGCACAGCATGTGAATACTGTCTGTAACGATAAAATAAAAAATCTGAAAAGTTTACACCAGCTATATATCAGGAAAAGGATGGTGTCTGGGAAGGGGGCAGTGTGAGCCAATTTACCCCGGTTATGGTATTCAGGCTGTGGGAGAAGTTTTCAGACACTTGTCTGGAGGTATCCGAAAGTATGGAAGTCCATGGAAAGAGAACATTTGGATATGATGTGCCGATTAGATATAAAAGGGCAGCAAGTGAGGGATAAAGCAGGAAAGTTCATTGGTATTTGCCAGAGCAGAGTCTCTGGGAAAAAGGAGAAATATGATAATGTCAAAAGATGAATATTTAATCACAGATGAGCCCCTTAAAGCACTGACAATATTTGCACTGCCGATGATTCTCGGCAGTTTTTTTCAGCAAGTGTATAATATGGCTGATTCCATCATTGTTGGTCAGTTTGTCGGTTCCTCTGCACTTGCAGCTGTCGGTGCCTGTGCTGCACTAACGAATGTATTTATTTGTGTGGCATTAGGTGCCGGTGTCGGTGCCGGTGTGCTCGTAAGCCGCTATTTTGGTGCCGGAGATTATGGTAAAATGAAAACAATTGTGTCAACATCGTTGGTCAGTTTTCTGATTTTAAGCCTGCTTCTGGGTGGCTTTGGTTTTTGTTTTTCACATTCAATGATGAATTTATTACAGACACCAACTGATATACTGGAAGAAGCAGTACAGTATCTCCGCATTTATTTCGCAGGATTTCCATTTCTGTTTATGTATAATATTTTTTCAACGATGTTTAACTCAATCGGAGAATCAAAAATACCATTGGGTCTTTTGATATTTTCTTCTATTTTAAATATTCTTATGGATCTTTGGATGGTGGCAGGACTTGGTCTCGGTGTGTTCGGGGCAGCTCTTGCAACCCTTATTGCACAGGGGATTTCTGCGGTATTTTCATTTCTGATTTTCTTTTGCCGGATGCGTCAATATAAGAGTCAATTTCAGTGGTTTGATGGTCAGGAATTACATTTGATGCTCAAAATTGCTGTACCGTCGATTCTCCAGCAGTCCACAGTGTCAATTGGTATGATGATCGTACAGGCAGTTGTAAATCCATTTGGTACACAGGCACTCGCAGGTTATGCGGCAACGATGAGAGTAGAGAATGTTTTCTCGTTGATATTTGTGTCCATCGGCAATGCGGTTTCACCGTATGTCTCACAGAATCTTGGTGCAAAGAAAATCAACCGCATCAAAAAAGGATATCATGCTGCGCTGGTATTAGACCTGTGTTTCGCAATTCTTGCCTTTGTAGTTATTGAAACCATGTACACACAGATTTCTTCATTATTCCTGGGTAAAGATGGAACTGACTTAGCATATCAGGTGTCCGGGGATTATATGAGATGGCTGGGCTGTTTTTTCATCTTCATGGGTATTAAGATGGCAACAGATGGAGTTCTGCGTGGACTTGGGATTATGCGCCCATTTCTCATTGCCAATATAGTTAACCTTGCAATCCGCCTGTCTGTTGCCATGATTTTTGCACCATGTTTTGGCATTGCATTTGTCTGGCTTGCTGTACCGGCTGGCTGGTTTGCAAATTTTCTGATTTCTTATATGGCACTTAGGAAATCATGGCCGGTTTCAACAGTCTGTAACAGTGTTGCGAACGGATAGTTACTGTTCACAGGCAGGCATTTTCTGAACTGAAAATGCCGTATGATACAGTGGTGGCAGCAGATTTTGCCGATTTGGAATGCGAAGCATCGGCAAAATCCGTTACTGGAACGAGGTACGAGTGAACAGTAACAACGGATAAGTGATGGGATGTAAATATTTTATAATGGATGTTTTCAGGCTTGTTTTAATGTGTTAAAATATAGACTATAAATCCATGCATGATAGTGCAAAAAGCGGGAGGTTCTGTTATGGCAAAAGACGATTCATTAAAGAAACCAAAGAAGATAGAGGTCAATCGTATTATGATTTTTATATCATCGATATTGATACCATTTTTGTGGATTGATCTGTATTTAGTTTCGAAGAATACATCAAAACTGATGGTTGTGGGTATTATTGCAGCGCTTATTTTAGTATGGACAGGTTTGCTTGTCACATATATCCATAGGATGAAAAATGAGGAAAAAGCCCATTCGGATGAACAGGTAGAAGAACTGCTGCGTACAGGAAAAGCCAATTATCTGATGCAGAAAAAGTTAGCGGAAAAGATAGATAATATCGGAGAAAAAGATGCAGTTCCAGCGGATGAGATCATTACGGCACAGAAGGCAATTGCAAAGCTGATGCTTGCACGAAACAAAGAAAATACAGATGCTCTTATGCATTCGAATGAGCAGGTGATTGAAAAAACGTTGGAAGTAGAAGAAAAGCTTTCTGAAAACAGTCAGCAGATCATGGACATGCAGAAAAACCAGATGGATGAAAAATTACAGGAATTGATGCAAAGTCAGAAATTAGTTCTTGATAATTTAAATGATGTCAAAGAATCACTGCAGAGTGATATGCAGGATGTTTTGTCAAATATGATTCATGACACATTGGAGAAAGAACTTGCATCTGCCATAGAGCAGATACATACTTATGTGAAAGAGGCGGTAAGTCAGGCTGTTGATTCCGTAAAGGAGAATCTTGCTGCGGAAGTGCCGGTTATGGCAGCTGTTTCCCCGGCAATGGATGAAGAATTACCGGATCCAGGAATGCCGGCAGAAAGTGAAGAATTACCGGATCATGGAATGCCGACAGAAGATGAAGAGTTGCCGGATCATGGAATGCCGACAGAAAGTGAAGAGTTGCCGGATTCAGGAATGCCGACAGAAGATGAAGAGTTGCCGGATTCAGGAATGCCGACAGAAGATGAAGAGCTGCCGGATCTTGGAGTGCCGACAGAAGATGAAGAGTTGCCGGATCTGGGAATGCCGGCAATGGATGAAGATCTGTCTAATATGGAACTGCCAACATTGGGAGAAGAATTATCAGAAACAGAACTCCCGGATTTAACTGACGGCGGAGATCTGGATGAGGAACCGTCAATCGGCGAGATGCCGTTAATGGAAGAGGAAGAGCCGGAAGCAGCCGATACATCCCTGATAGATGAGGAACCGTCAATTGGAGAGATGCCGTTAATGGAAGAGGAAGAACCTGCGGCGGTTGATACATCCTTAATGGAGGAAGAACCGTCAATCGGCGAGATGCCGGTTTTTGATGATTTGAACGATGCTGCATCAGCCGTGGAGGAGGTGCAGGCAGAACCGGTAGAAGAAGTGGAAGCGGAAGAAGTTCCGATTACGGAGGAAGCAACAGTAGAGCCGGATACGGATGCAGTAACTTTGACAGAAGAAATTCCGGTATCTGCGGATGAGTCAGTGATTGAAGAAGTAAAAATTCCGGAAGAGACAACCGTTACGGAAGAAATCCCGGTATCTGCAGATGAGTCAGTCATCGAAGAAGTACCGGCACAGGAAGCGTCTTCATCCATGGCAGATATGAGCAATCCAAATAAGATCATGACACCGGATGAAATTGCAGCGTTGATCGCAAATTTATAGAAATGCATCATAAGTAAAACGCAATTAAAGATGTATTTGAAAGGGCGTGTGAAAAAATGATTCTTACTTTTTCACACGCCCTTTTTGGCATTTGGTCATCAAAGCTCTGCGGTAATGCGCACGATCTCTTTGATCACAGCTACAGCGGTTTCCATTCCTTCCACACTGATGTGTTCGAATGGACCGTGGAAACCGTAACCGCCTGTGCCAAGATTCGGGCACGGAAGTCCCATAAAGCTTAAACGCGCACCGTCGGTACCGCCGCGTACCGGACGTGAGATTGGTTCAAGACCAACAGAAGAAATAGCTTTCTTTGCGATATCCACAACATAAGTATTTTTCTCAATGATTTCCAACATATTTGCGTAGGAATCGTGGATAGTCAGTGTAACAGTTCCGACACCGTATTTTTGGTTCATGGAATCTGCGATTTCCTGCATTTTTTTCTGACGTGTTTCAAACATCACTTTATCGTGATCACGAATGATGTACGAAAGAGTTGCTGCGGCAACGTCGCCGGACATATCGGTCAGATGATAGAAACCTTCTCTTCCCTCGGTGTGGGCAGGCGTTTCCATTGGAGGAAGCTGAGACTGGATCTCACATGCAACGAGAGCGGCATTGACCATGATATCTTTCGCCTCACCAGGGTGGACATTCACGCCTTTGACAGCGAAAACTGCGCTTGCGGCATTAAAGTTTTCATAGGCAACTTCACCCTCGTAATCGCCATCTACCGTGTAAGCAAAATCTGCTTTAAAGTAGTCAAGATCAAACAGATCCGCACCACGTCCGACTTCTTCGTCCGGTGTAAACCCGATCCAGATATCGCCGTGTGGAATGTCAGAGGAGATGAGCTGTTCAGCAGCAGTCATGATCTCAGCAACGCCTGCCTTATCGTCTGCACCAAGCAGAGTTGTGCCGTCTGTCGTGATCAGGGTTCTGCCCTTTAAAGTTTTCAATTCCGGAAAATCAGATGTTTTTAAAACGTCACCGGTTCCTTTTAAAATAACATCCTCACCGTTGTAATCCGGAATGATCTGGGGTTTGACATTTTTACCGGAAAAATCAGGTGCCGTATCCATATGGGAAATAAAGCCGACCGCTTTTTTGTCTTCGTATCCAGGGGTAGCCGGGATCAGGCCGTAGATGTAACAGTGGTCTGTCAGTGTTACTTTCTGTAAACCAAGATCAAGTAATTCTTTTTCTAATTCTTTTGCCAGGTTAAATTGTCTGTCCGTAGAAGGAATCGTATCGGAATCTTCACTCGAAGTAGTCCAATAGGAAACATATTTTAATAGTCTTTCATCAACACGCATGATAAATGAGTGACCTCCTTTAAATTTGATAGACTAAAAAAAGTGCGTTTTTCAGTCCATGAATAAAATACCACAGAATAGAAAATCCGCCAATGAAAAAAATGAAGATTTTCTAAAAAAACGCTTGCAATTTAAAAAAAAATAATATATAATATCATTTGTGTTCACGAGAGATAAACATATGCGCCACTAGCTCAGCTGGCAGAGCACCTGACTCTTAATCAGGGTGTCCAGGGTTCGAACCCCTGGTGGCGCATTACGAAGTACCGATTTTATAGCAGATGGCTATGGGGTTGGTGCTTTTTTTTGTTCAATCTTTACTGTGTGATCTCCAATATAAAATTACCCATAAGAAACAGAGCTGCCATAATTTTGAAAACAAGATCAAAATTACGACGGCTCTGTTTTTTTGTCAATAAATTGTATACAACATGCAATTAGCGGGAGGCAATGAGTTTACAGATCGGATTTCCTTTTGAGGAGAATTTTTCTTCGTACTCTGTCATAATATTTCCTTCATTTAAAACAGAATCATGATGGAGATCTCGGGTGGAGGCATCTAAATGCCATCCGGCTTCCGGGATTTCTTCTAAGGAAAAGGTAAAAAGATCCTGATTATCGGTCTTAAACTCCAGTCTGCCATCCGGTTTTAAAATGGCATCGTAACGCGCAAAAAACTGACGGGAGGTAAGACGGCGTTTTGCATGACGGTCTTTCGGCCAGGGATCTGAAAAGTTCAGATAAATGCGGGAAACTTCATCTTTGGCAAAAACCTCTGTGACATCAGCGGCGTCCATGCAGATGAATCTTAAGTTTGGCATAGGAGTTTCTTCCATTTTCTGAAGCGCACGTAAAAGTACACTCGAATAGCGTTCGATACCGAGGTAATTGATGTCCGGGTGCGCCGCAGCCATATCCATGATAAAACGGCCTTTTCCCATTCCAATTTCAATATGGAGAGGCTGGGTGGAAGAAAAAACTGACTGCCAGTTCCCTTTTTTTGACTCTGGTTCCTTGATGCAGTATTCACTGTTTAAAATTGCTTCATCAGCACCTGGGATATTTCTTAATCGCATATAAGTTATAATCCTGCCTTTCGTTGTAAAGTGTACAGAAAATCGTTGTCCGAAAAAATTATTTTCATACAGAAAAGTGTGCAAAAAGCACACAGAGGTATTTTACAATAAAACAATGAAAAAAAGTAGCATTATTTTAAGAAAACCTTAAAAGAAAATTTGCGCATAAAGGTTGCATGTATTTTTTTCAAAGTTTATACTGATACTAGCAAAGATGTACTTATAAATCAGGAGATTACTTATTAAAAAATGAGATATAAAATAGATAGAAATCATAAAATAACCCGCTTCTTATGTTTACTGCTTGGAATGATACTGCTGACCGGAAGTATGTGTATCCCGGTCTATGCGGCAGAATACTGGCCGGAAGGTCCTGAGGTCGTATCCCCGAATGTGATCGTGATGGAGGCTTCTACAGGGACAGTCCTTTATGATTGTGATAGTTTAGAGGCGCATTATCCGGCAAGTATCACAAAGATCATGACAACGCTGATCGCACTGGAAAATTCAGACTTGAATGATATTGTGACTTTTTCAGATGCCGCGATCGATAATACGGAAGGATCCGGTATTGCAAGGGACTATGGCGAACAGATGACGATGGAACAGTGTCTCTATGCGGTTATGCTTGCGTCGGCAAATGAGTGTGCATATGCGGTTGCAGAGCATGTAGGGGGCACCATTGAAAATTTTGTTGCGATGATGAATGAAAAAGCCAAAGAACTTGGCTGTCAGAATACACATTTTGCCAATCCACATGGTCTGCATGATGAAAACCATTATACCTGCTGCTATGATATGGCATTGATCGCAAGGGCAGCATATCAGAATGAGACATTTCGGATTATTGTGGGAACCGCACGTTATACGATCCCGCCGACGAACAAACACGCAGAGCAGACAGATCTGCAGAATCATAACGAGATGCTTTATCCATTCCAGACCAACAAGTATGTGTATGATGGCTGTACCGGTGGAAAGACGGGGTATACCAATGCGGCAAACAGTACGCTGGTAACTTATGCAGAACGTGATGGAATGACACTGATCTGCGTAGTCATGAATACGCAGTCACCAAATCAATGGCTTGACAGCAGAAATCTGTTTGATTACTGTTTTGACAATTTCCAGCTTTTTAATATTGCGGAAAACGAGACAAATTATACGTCGGCGGAACAAAAAAACGCAGGTACACTCAATACAAATGAACCGTTTGTGGATATTGACAAAGATGCAGGTATCGTACTTCCAAAGACAGCGGAGTTTTCCGATGCGACGTCAAAAATTGTCTATGACGATGTGACGAATGATACGGTTGGAACAATTGAGTATACTTATGCGGGGCACGAGGTTGGAAAGGCAGATATTGTAAAAACAAACGTGCAGGTACCGGAATATAAATTCAGCAATCAGACAGACGTAAGCGAAGAGGCACAGACGGAAGAACCAGAGCATGTTTCAAAAATACAGATCAGGATGAGTACGATCATAACCGTGGTGGTTGTAGTTCTTGTCTTACTTGTTCTTGGGATTATTATAAAGAAAGTTGCAGATAACTTTTATATCATAAAACATAATTTTGAAGTGCGAAAAGAACATAAAAGATTATTTAAGCGTGAAAAGAAACGCAATAAAAGACGTAGAAGACGCAGATAATAAAAATTTAAAAGAAAATCGTCTGGAACATAAAAGTTGCAGGCGATTTTTTTTAATTCATAGGAAATTACGTCCTATGAATTAAAAAGCCCTCCGGGCGGGATGCGCATCTCGCGGAGTAGAAGTTAGCTGTAAACAGCACCGCTCGAGCGCGAAAGAGTCGCAAGCGACTCTTTGTTCTTCCTGACAATAGAATGTTCGTGGAGAGTGCATTCTATTGTACATGATAATAGAATATCCGTGGAGAGTGTGTTCTATTGTACATAGGAAAATTACATATGATTGACAGAGAATATAGTTTTGATTATATTAAATTTAGTACCACAAGTGAAAGTTTTGAGCGGGAAATATAGACACAACACTAGTAACTATTGGGAATTGGGGTTCGCATTATGCGCAGGGAACGCAGAAATGGGGTTATTATGTCAGAATCATATGCAGTCAATGAAAAAAGAGAACTGATCTTGCAGAAAGTCAAGGAGTTTATTGTGGCACACGGTGGGATCGTAAAGAAAAATCAGTTGGAAGAATTGCACATTGATTACCGGAGAATTCTCGATTTTGTGGAAAAAGGGGACCTGATCCGGATCAAAAGTGGATATTATACCATTCGCATCGGGGATTATTCGGAGGATGAACTGATTGTAAAATTATTTCCGGATGCGGTGCTTACGATGGAGTGTGCATTGTATGCGTATGGCTATATCAAAAGAAAACCATACGGATATCAGATCGCAGTGGATAAAAATACGTCGAAATCCAGATTTAAGCTGGAGTTTCCGCAGGTCACACCGTTTTATGCGGAGCCGGAGACGTTACAGTCTGGTGTGGACAGGATCGACTTTGGAAATGCAAAGATGCAGATTTTTGATAAAGACAGACTGATCTGTGAGTGTCTGAAATATGAAGATAAGATGGAACGGGCAGTTTTTCAGGAAGGTGTTCTTTCTTATATAAAAGATGAAAAAAAGAATATAGCAAATCTGATGAAATACGCCAGAGAACGCCGTGTGGTGAAAAAAGTACAATCGATGATAGGGGTATGGCTTTAAATGGAGGATAAAAAATATAAAATAGCGGATTTACAGGAAAAAAGTGAAGAATGGAAGATACCATTTTCAAATCTGCTTGCCGGATTTGTTTTGGAAGAATTTATGCTCAGATTTTCCGCTTCTGAATTTAAAAATCGGTTTTTATTACGGAATGGAACCGTGTTGGGATTAGAACAGTACCGCAAGAAAAATATACTGAAGCTGGACTTTTTCTGTGAGCCGGATGAGCGTATTCCGGAAAAGCTGTTGCAGCTGTACCTGCAAAAGAAAGAACAAAGTCCCGTAAGATGGAAAGGAACGATATCCTCGCAGCAGGCGGGGACATGTCTGGAACTGCAGGGGCAGTTTGAGGAGATGAAGGTTCCGGTGACTGTCGGTATTCATTTTATGCATCTGGGAAAAATCTGGGGACTGGTCGAAAGACAGATTCCATTTTTGATGGATGAGACAGTGCAGATCGAATGGAAGGAATTTCCGGCGGAACTGGTGCTGGCAAAACAGATTTTTGTGATTCTGCGGGATATGGAACTGATCCCGGATATGGAAATATACAGGGAAGTATTTTTTATATTGCGAAACGAAACCTTAAATGGAAGACATGTATGTGAGCTGCTCGAAGATATGTGCAAAACCGAAGAAATGATCCCTGATATGGAGCGCGCGGAGCAGATTTTTTCCTACCGGGATTATCCTTATATGAAAAAGCGCTGGGAAAAGTTTTGCAGGCACAGTGCAATCGCCGGGACGGAAACTTTAAAATGGGAGGAGGAGATGGAGTGTTTTCATCATTTCCTCGGAGATATGTGGGAGGCTGTCTGCAGGGACGAAGTATTTTTTGGAGACTGGATGCCGGAACTGGCGCGTTTCCTTGGGTAAAGCGGTCGCAGACAGATTTCGGTGTTATAACTGAAGATAAATTTTCAGTGCCTGATAATAATCCTGTCTGGTATCTAAGTTGAAAAACTGTCGGTCTACCGGAATGTCTGTGCAGGCGGCAAGTGCTTTTTCCGTCACGCAGACAGTTTTGCATTTTTCGCGAAGCGCATCAAAGGTAAACTGACGGAGAATGAGGCTTTTCCCGATCGTTGGAATACAGTTTTTTGAATAGGCGGCGGTAGCAGGATCTAAGTAGCCTGCTTTTCCGCGAACCATGCAGATATCTGCATCGCCGATCGCATCTAAAAGTGCAATTCCGGTTTCCGGTTCCATAAAAGGGGTATCCACGGACATGAAGAAAGCGGCATCCTCATTGATCATGGACAGACCGGAAAAAACGCCGGACATCGGTCCGGCATTGCCGTAGACATCCGCAATCTCCGTGACCGGGAGATTCAGATGCGCATAATCTCCAATATATTTTACGGAGAGATATATGGTTGAAAAATATGGTTTAAATTTGTGTACAAGATATTCTAAGAGGCAGCAGTCACCAAAAGGTAAAAGTGCTTTATCCGTTCCCATGCGGACACTGTTTCCACCGCAAAGGATCACAAGCGCGTAATTCATAATAGATCTATTACTCCATTCTTTTCCAAAGATGTTCTTATTTTAAAGTAGTCAGGCTGGTATGTAAAGTGTTAAAATAAATGTGTAAGCAGAAAGGCGGTAGCAGATGAGGTATTTAGATCAGGCATTAGAGGCATATGGGAAGAGTGATGTCTATCCGTTTCATATGCCGGGACATAAAAGAAATCCGCTGCCTTTTCCGGAAGTATACGAGATAGATATTACGGAGATCGATGGGTTTGACAACCTGCACCACGCAGAGGGAATTTTAAAAGAGGCACAGCAGCGTGCGGCTGATCTCTACGGTTCTGCACATTGTTATTATCTTGTCAATGGCAGCACCTGCGGGATTCTTGCATCAATCTGTGCAGCAGTGAAAAAACGGGGCAGGATTCTGGTAGCCAGAAATAGCCATAAAGCGGTATATCATGCCCTGTTCTTATCGGAACTGACTGCAGAATATCTTTATCCGACGGTGACAGAATGTGGGATTCAGGGACAGATCACACCACGGCAGGTGGAGGATGCACTAAAAAAAGATCCGGAGACCTCGGCAGTCGTGATCACATCGCCGACGTATGAGGGAGTTATCTCTGATATTGAAGGAATCGCCAAAGTCGCGCATGTGCACGGGATTCCGCTGATCGTGGATTCAGCACATGGAGCACATCTTGGATTTGGAGGGGAATTTCCGCAAAATGCGGTAAGGCTCGGAGCAGACGCCGTGATCGAGAGCCTGCATAAGACACTTCCATCTTTTACACAGACGGCACTGCTTCATTTAAATTCAGATCTGATTTCAAAATCACGCATAGAAAAATATCTTGGAATTTATGAAACAAGTTCTCCTTCGTATATTCTTATGGCGGGAATGGAAGTATGTATCCGTACCGTAAAGGAACATGGAGCGGAATTATTTGACAATTACAGACACGAATTAAATAAATTTTATAAAAACTGTGAAGATTTGAAAAGACTGCATGTGATGACAGGGAAGGATTTATCCAAAGAAGAGGCATTTGCCTGGGATGATTCTAAAATTGTTATATTTGTCCGTGACAGCAGCAAAAGCGGTGAGTGGCTGTATCAGGAATTACTTTTAAAATATCATCTTCAGCTTGAAATGGCATCCGGAGATTATGCGCTTGCGATGACAAGTATTATGGATCAGGAAGAAGGATATCAGAGATTGTCGGCTGCACTGCATGAGATTGACAGGGAACTGTGTGGCGCAGGTACTGCAAAAAAGCAGCAGACCATGAATGAAAAAAAGGTAAGATACGGAAATGAGACGGATGGTTCGATGGAAAACATGTATGAACAACAGGTTCACAGAGGTTCTTTCATAAAAGAAGTTTACCGTCCTAATCCACAGCAGATGCAGATCTATGAAGCGGAGGAAAAAGAAACCGCAGAGGTATCTTTTGACGAAGCAGCAGGCAGGGTTTCAGCAGATTTTATCTTTCTGTATCCGCCGGGAATCCCTTTGATCGTTCCAGGGGAGGCCATCACCGCAGAATTTATTGAAAGACTTCGCACCTGTATCAGTTTGAAATTGAATTTACAGGGGAGCACGGATCTTTTTGCGGAGCGGATAAAGATTGTATATTTTTAAAGACTATATTATACTGATAAGGCAGGACAAATGGGAAAAATATATTACATGATGGGAAAAAGCTCATCCGGTAAAGATACTTTGTACGGGATGCTGATGAAAGATGAGAAACTCAGGTTAAAGACTGTGGTTCCGTACACGACAAGACCGATGCGTGCCGGGGAAGAAAACGGTGTATCATATTATTTCTGTGATGAAGATACAGTGGAAAAGCTTGAAGCAGAGGGGAAAATTATCGAATTGCGTGCGTATCATACGATCCACGGCATCTGGAAGTACTTTACGGTGGCAGACCATCAGGTTGATTTAGACCATCAGAGTTATCTTCTGATCGGAACGTTAGAGTCCTATCTTAAGATACGGGAATACTTCGGAACGGAGAGCGTTGTTCCGATATATATAGAAGTAGAGGATGGTATGCGCTTACAGCGTGCGCTTGAGAGAGAGCGGAGGCAGGAAAATCCGAAATATGAGGAATTATGCCGGCGGTTTCTTGCGGATGAAAAAGATTTTTCCGAGGAAAAATTAAAAGAAGCAGGAATCACAAAAAGATTTTGCAATGAGTCGTTAGAAGAGACGGAGAATGCGATCGCTGCGTATATCGAAGAGCAGGAATAGTTACTTTTTTACAGGAAGAAGGTGTCAGCCTTGGATATTAACAAATTAAATCATGTAACAGAGGTTACACAGGTACCGGATACCAATCAGAATGTACAGGGAGATGGTTCCTTTAAGTTTACGCTTGCGAGTGCGATCACGGATGCGGATCTGCAGGCAAAAGTGGACATGCTTCTTTCTGACATTACAGCGCAGGGCAACCGTATTGCGCAGCATATGGATATCCGTGATATGAAAAAATACCGCGGTCTGATCCGCGAATTTATGAATGAAGTGGTATTCCGGTCCCACAAGTTTTCCAGGGAGAATTTTCTTGACCGGAGAGGACGCCACAGAGTGTACGGTCTGATCAAGCTGATCGATTCGAATCTGGATGAACTGGCGCAGGAGCTGGTAAAGGATGAGAAAGACCACATCGCGATTTTAAGTAAGATCGGAGAGATAAGGGGATTGATATTAGATATCCTCACCTGATCTTTTTTGGATGTGGATTGGATATACGGCGCACGCACATGGCGGGAAATCTGGTAGCAGAAAAGAAAACATGAAAAATATGTGCAGAAATGAGGATTTATATGCCAGCATTTAAGGACATCGTTGGACATGAGCAGATCATAGAACATCTGCAGAATGCGATTACCATGGATAAAGTTTCACATGCTTATATATTAAACGGACCGGACAAATCCGGAAAAATGATGATCGCAGAAGCATTTGCACAGACGCTGCAGTGTGAGGCAGTAAATAAAAAGTTAGAGGAACTTGCAGGTGAGACAGAATCTGAAAGAATAGAAAATAAATTTACAGCGGAGCCATGTATGGAGTGTCATTCCTGTAAACAGGCGGCGGGCAAAAACCAGCCGGATATCATCTATGTCAGCCATGAGAAGCCGAATACGATTTCGGTAGACGATATCCGTACACAGTTAAACAATGACATTGTCATTAAGCCATACAGCAGCAAACATAAGATTTATATTGTGGATGAAGCGGAAAAAATGAACCAGCAGGCGCAGAACGCACTGCTAAAGACAATCGAGGAGCCGCCTGCATATGCGGTGATCCTGCTTTTGACCACCAATGCGGAGAGTTTTCTTCCGACGATCTTATCCCGCTGTGTGACGCTGAATTTAAAGGCGGTGCCGGATGAGAAGATCAAAAAATTTCTGATGGCACATTACCAGATTCCGGATTACCAGGCAGATGTCTGCGTGGCATTTGCACAGGGAAATGTCGGAAAAGCGATCCAGCTTGCAGCATCGGATGATTTTAATGAATTAAAGGCATCTGCGCTTCAGCTCATCAAGCGTCTGCACGACATTGACCTCTATGAGATGACAGAGGCGGTAAAGCAGATCAGTGAATATAAGCTTCAGATCAACGATTACTTTGATCTTATGATGATCTGGTATCGTGATGTACTTTATTATAAAGCAACAAAGGATGTAAACGGCCTTATTTTCAAGGATGAGGTCTATGACATAAAAAGACAGGCAGAGCAGAGTTCTTACAATGGAATCGAAGAAATTTTACAGGCACTGTCAAAAGCACAGGTGCGTTTAAACGCAAATGTAAATTTTGATCTGGTGATCGAGCTGCTTCTGCTGACCATAAAGGAGAATTAACATGATAAAAATAGTAGGAGTCCGTTTCCGGAATGCCGGTAAAATTTATTATTTCGGACCGGGAAATCTGGATCTGACTGCAGGAATGCACGTAATTGTGGAAACTGCGCGTGGTGTGGAGCTGGGAACAGTCATGATACCGACAAGGGAAGTGAATGATGACAGCGTGATCCAGCCGTTAAAACCGGTCATCCGTATTGCAACGGAGGCAGATGAAAAGACAGCATTAAAGAACCGTGAAAAAGAAAAAGAGGCATTTAAGATCTGCCTGGAAAAGATAGCAAAACATAAGCTTGATATGAAGCTGGTGGAGGCGGAGTACACGTTTGACAATAATAAGCTGCTCTTTTATTTTACGGCGGACGGACGTATCGATTTCCGCGAGCTGGTAAAAGATCTTGCAGCGGTTTTCCGTACCAGAATCGAGCTGCGCCAGATCGGTGTCCGTGATGAGACAAAGATCATGGGTGGGATTGGAATCTGTGGAAGAGAACTTTGCTGTCATTCCTATCTTTCCGAGTTTGTTCCGGTATCCATCAAGATGGCAAAAGAGCAGAATCTGTCCTTAAATCCGACAAAGATTTCCGGTGTCTGTGGACGCCTGATGTGCTGTCTGAAAAATGAAGAAGAAACTTATGAATATTTAAACAGCCGTCTGCCAAATGTGGGGGATTATGTGACCACGGATGATGGCTTAAAGGGAGAGGTATCTTCCGTCAGTGTACTGCGCCAGATGGTCAAAGTACTCGTGGAAGTGGATGACGAAAAGGAAATCCGTGATTACTCTGTGGATCAGCTGAAATTCAAGTCAAAACGCAGAAGAGATCATGTAAAGCTGACTGCGCAGGAATTAAAGGAACTTTCCGCATTAGAAGATAAGGGAGGAAAATCCAAAATTGACGATGCCAAATAATCTGGTTTATGAACAGGAGAGACTTGATGAACTGCATCGCAACGGCTATTTTATCATTCAGGATCCGAAAAGGTTCTGTTTTGGGATGGATGCCGTTTTGCTTTCCGGGTTTGCAAAGGCAAAAAAAGGGGAGCGCGTGCTCGATCTTGGTACCGGTACGGGAATTATCCCGATCCTGATGGAAGCCAAAACAGAAGCAGAAGATTTTAAGGCGCTTGAGATCCAGGAAGAAAGTGCGGATATGGCACGCCGGAGCGTGTGCTATAACCATCTTGAGGATAAGATCGAGATCGTGACCGGAGATATCAAGGAGGCATCTGCGATATTTGGAGCATCTTCGTTTGATGTGATCACCACAAATCCGCCGTATATGATCGGGACACATGGACAAAATTCGCCGTCTGCGGCAAAGGCGATCGCCAGACATGAAGTGCTATGTACACTGGATGATATTTTGCGGGAAACCGCGAAAATGCTTGTGCCGGGAGGCAGGTTTTATATGGTGCACCGGCCGTTCCGTCTCGCAGAGATCATGAGTAAAATGGTCGAGTACAAGATCGAGCCGAAGCGCATGCAGCTTGTCTATCCGTTCGTGGATAAAGAACCGAATATGGTGCTGATCGAGGGGCTGCGCGGTGGAAAATCAAGACTTGCCGTGGAAAAACCGCTGATCGTTTATAAAGAACAGGGCGTGTATACAGATGAGATTTATGATATTTATGGGTATTAAGTGGATTATTTAAAACCATATTGTGTATAAAGCAGCAGAAAAATTATTTTGTGTGGAAAATGACAGATATGAAACATAATCAGTATGTATTTGAGTGATTCAGAAAGGATAAATTAAAATATATGTTTAATGATATAAAGATAGGACCGGTTACATTTCATATGTATGGTCTTATGATTGCGATCGGTTTTGCAGCGGCACTTATGATGTGTTTAAAGCGTGGAAAAAAACGTGGCTTGAACGAGGATATTATCTATGGAATCTTCTTCTGCGCAATCTTCGGTGGAATGATCGGCTGCAGGCTGCTCTATTATATTGTAGAGATCCCGGAGATTTTAAAAGATCCGTCCATACTCTGGAACTTTAAAAACGGATACGTTGTTTACGGCGGGATCATCGGCGGTGCGCTGGCCAGCCTGATCTACTGTCGTGTCAAAAAAGAACGTTTTCTGCCGTACTTTGATCTTGTGATGCCTGCTGTATCATTTGCACAGGGATTCGGGCGTCTCGGCTGTTTCTTTGCAGGCTGCTGCTACGGCAGGGAGACGGATTCGTGGTTTAGCATCACATTTACCCACTCCGACTTTGCTCCGAACGGTGTAAAACTTCTGCCGACACAGCTGATGTCATCTGCCGGGGATTTCCTGATCTGCGGACTGTTACTGCTCTATGCGGGAAGAAAACCGAAAGAGGGACAGGTCGCAGCAGGATATATGGTGCTTTACGGAATCGGAAGATTTATTATTGAATTTTTCCGGAACGACTACCGCGGAAGCATTGGAGTGCTTTCCACATCACAGATCATTTCGATCGGAGTTGTGGCAGCGGGAGTTGTGTTTTATCTGGTGATGAATTTCCGAAACTGCAAAGGTGTCACCCCATAATATTTTTTAAACATCCGTATAAAATTAGCGGGGTAATGATAACCGCACTGTAATGCAATTTCATCGATGCCAAGGAGTGTTTCACTTAACAGTTTTGCCCCATATTCCATCTTAAGAGAGATAATATAGTCGGAAATGGTCGTGTCGTATTCGTGGAGAAACGCATAATTTAGTTTTTGCATGGATAAAGAAACCTGCTCACTCAGTTCATGGATGGTGGGCGGGTTTTTATATTGTTCGGTCAGAATATCGTGTGCGAGGTGCACAGCAGAAAGGTCAGCGGTCGAGAGCGTAATCGTTCTTGTATCGCTGACTTTTATTGTGTGCATTACTTTGCCATGTGGAATATGTTGTTGACCAGCTTTATTTATTGCGGTCCGCACAGATGTTGCAGGCAAAGTTCCAGCAGAAACAGATTTGGGTGCAATCACATGAGATGAGTTTTCCTCAAATTCTTCTGCAAGCAGAGCGAGACACTGTAAGATCAGTCCTTCTAAATACAGCGGTGTAAGCGCATCCTTTTCATGCAGAAAATGCATCTGGTTCAGCAGATTGATCACTCTGGTGGGGAGCATTTTATAGGTATAATTTGTCTCGAACGCGGACAGACTGACACAGTCAGGAAAAACAGGATGAAGAACATTTTCTATGAAATCAGCCGAAACCGTCAGTTCCAGTCCGTGAAAATGATCCCCGGCACGCCATGCCTGCTGACCTTTGATATTTTCCTCCAGTACAATAAAAGAAGAAGGTGTAAAAGAAGCCGCATCCTTTTGATAAAGCTTAAAATGCGTCTTCCCGGAAAGCATTACCCCAAACCGAAGCTGTCTCGCAGGATTCCGAAAAGAAACCGAAAAATCCTCCGGAATCGTATAATCCGCAATCCCAAGCTGATAACACCCCTCGCGGCAATAAATACAGCAATACCCACCTTCCGGGTGTTCCCTGTCACTGTAACAGGTATAATTTCCATTCATTTCCGGTAAGAAATGAAGCTGTTCAAACATAAAAGCCTGAAATTCATCTGTACTTGAAACAAGCATCTAAGAAAAACCTCCTTCTTAATTTCTATACCCCATTTTCCCCATTCCCGCAATAAAATAATCATTTGCTAAACAAAAATTATCAATATCCATGCAACACTTGCAAACAATCAAATGCATGATAAAATAGACTTACTTTTGTTAGCGCAAACTAACACTTGCAATATATATTGCAGTTTGCAGACAAAACAATTGCGAAGAATGAAAACAAAACATAAAGGAGAACTTTTACATGAAAAAAAATCATTTATTTTCCATTATCACGGCAGGTATGCTTACCATCACCCTGTTAGCGGGATGTGGGAATACAGGCAGCAACGCAAATGCAGACACAGGAAGTAACACAAATACGGTGCAGGAGAGTACAGAGGATCAGGCATCCGCAGTACCGGAGAGCGAAGCGCAGATAACCGGGGAAGGACAAAATGGTGAGACAATTATTGTGACGGACGTCCGCGGTGAGGTGGAGATTCCGGCAGATCCGCAGAGGATCGTAGATTTAAGCGGCAACAGTGATATCTTATCGATCCTTGGCTATTCCGTTGTGGGAACCGCAAACAGTGATGCTTATGACTATACAAAATTCCCAACCTATCTTGAGGATACATTACAGGGAGCTGAAATTTTAGGTTACAGTATGCAGGATACGATGGATATTGAGGCAGTTATGAATTTAGCCCCTGACCTGATCATCATTTCCACGGTTCAGGAAAAAATGTATGACCAGCTTTCTGAGATCGCACCGACAGTCATGATCCAGTTAGAAGCGCTGAACTGGAAAGAAGATATCCGCACGCTTGCACAGGTATTTGGCAGAGAGGATGCGGCAGATCAGTGGATCAGTGCATATGAAGAGAAGGCGAAAGAAGCAGGAGAAGCAGTTCGTGCTGCGTATGGAGAGGATACCAGTTATCTGTCATTTTTAGCAAGCGGTGGACAGTTCTTTGTATTCACAGGTGCCGGATTTGGAAGTGTGCTTTATGAAGATATGGAACTTGCAAAACCGGAAGGTCTGCCGGAGCAGAGTGATATTTCCCTGCCGGTCGTAACGTATGAAGGTCTGGCATCGATCGGAGCAGATTATATTTTCCTGATGGCAACGGATGAAGACAAAGCAGAACTTGACCAGAATGCAGTCTGGAACAGTCTGCCGGCAGTACAGAGCGGACAGGTGGTAGAACTTCCGGCATCACCGTATTTTAATCAGGGTTACAGTCCGATCGGACGTGAGCTGCTTTTAGATGAGATTTTGGAGATGTTAGATGGAACGGCAAAGAATTAAGCGGACCTGGGGTGTTACGATTGCAGGTGTCTGTCTGCTGATACTGGGAGTTTTGCTTGCAGTCTGTATGGGCGCAATGAAGATTCTGCCGGTGGATATCTGGAATGGCATTTTTCATAATACAGGATCTCTTACGGATATGATGATCCGCGACGTACGGCTTCCGAGGGTGATCTGTGTACTGGTGACAGGCGGTATCCTTGGAATGACCGGAGCAATGATGCAGGGGGTGACGCGAAATCCGATTGCGGAACCGTCACTGCTGGGGATCAGTCAGGGGGCGACGCTTTTTGTCGCCCTTCTTTATGCGTCGGGAGTTGGTGCAACTGCGGGAAATACGCTGCTTGCAGCATTGCTTGGAGCGTTTTTTTCCGGCGTGCTTGTACTTATATTTACCATGAAAAATCCGGGAAATTTAAGTATCACAAAATTACTTTTAGCGGGAACGGCAATGAGTACTTTTTTTACGGCACTCACT
>OGYV01001116.1_pt1 | contig 21240 bp, 14 predicted proteins | sample 1576651 | NCBI WGS metagenome assembly OGYV01 (sample SAMEA3541570, study PRJEB24748) | human gut metagenome | biome: human gut; feature: human-associated habitat; material: faeces | place: China | collected 2012
CTGCGTCATATGCACCTTCATGGAAGAATCTGCAGACATCAAGATATTACTGTGTCTTATCTGAAAATGCGGTGAAAGAACTTAGAGAAAAATGTCTTCCTGAATTCAATCAAGCTAATTCGGATGGAGCAGGTGCGTATATAGTCACAACATTTGTAAAGGGAATGGTTGGTTTCGATAAGAATACAGGCAGCCCGGTTAATGAGGCTGGTGACGGCTGGGGCTATTATGACCTTGGTCTGCAGAATGAGAATCTGCTTCTTAAAGCGGCTGAACAGGGGCTTGATACTCTGGTAATGGGCATTAGAGATGGTGAGGCGTTAAGAGAATTGCTCAATATTCCAGACAGTGAAAATGTTGTGTCTGTTATTGCTGTCGGCTACAGGGGACAGGAGCCACCTGAAAGACCTAAGAGAAAAGAGCTTGATGCTGTCGCAAAATTTATATAATGATCAGTAATACTTATCGATAACTAAAGTAATAAGAATTGATTGAGAAAAGTTCAATGGACCAAGAGGAGACTTTTATAAGAATATGTTTGCAAAGTGTCTGGCAGGCAGACCGGGAACTGCAGATGAAGTTGCCAATGTAGCAGAGCTACTTATGAGCGACAAAGACGCTTTCATTACAGGTTCAACATTCCTTATGGACGGCGGAACAACAGCCTTTTATTATTACGGACCATTGAGACCATAAGATGATATGTCAGAATTGACAAAAAGAAATATATAATGTGTATAACGCAGGAGGATGAGCTGATTACCAGATGTCAGGATTAAAAGCTGACTTTTGGTGGGGTTCGGAATCCTGCGTTTTTGTTAGAAAATCCGTATGTGTCTCATTATTGGCACATATATTATGATATTATGTGGTTACAAGATAGATATAAGATTAATAGCAAATAATTAATAAGGCACATTTAAAGTGAGAAAGGTGGCAATATGGGTATATTTGGTGATAAGGATTCAATCGTTGGTGCAGCACTTGGTGTTGGAGGAGCATTTGATAAGAATAGAAAAACAGATTCTGCAACAGTATTTGGAGCAGCATTTGGAGCAAGCATAGGTTCAGGTAAAAAGTGGACAATGGAAGATTCAATTAAACTTGGAGCAGCAATTAATGCAAGTAATGCATGGAAGAAAAGATAAGAAGGATTAATAGGAGGACATCTATATGAATAATGATTTTAAGAACGGATTTATTGGATTACTTATGTTTATGGGTATAATTTTATTATTAGGTTTTGTAGGAACATATGGCGATGATAACAAAAATTCGTCATATAGCAGCAGTAAGAGCAGCTATTCATACACTAAAAGTACAAGTGGTTATTCATCAGGCACTTCATCAAGCAAGACAACATCTTCCAGCAGTAAATCTGGAAGTGCATCAGGAAAGACTGGCAGCTCAAGCAAATCAAGCAGTTCAGTAAGCACATCAAAGTTAAGTACAAAGTCAAGCAGTACAAAGAGTAGTTCAAAGAAGAAATATTATGATTCATATGATGATGGTTACGATGACATTTATATGGATGGCGATTATGATTACGACAGATATAATAAAGATTCAGACTATGCAGATGGCGTAGATGATGCCATGGATGAGTTTGGCTGGTAAAGCTAAGTATATTTTCTTTGTAGATTTATTTAGTGTTGGTGTATGTAGTAAAATAGTGTATAATTATTAACAGGATTTGAATGTGAAATGTAACGGTATTGGTTGAATTTGAGGGGGATTATAGTGGCAACAGAAACTAAGGAGAAGTTGATAAGGGTATTGCAGTTGATGCAGACAACGGATGAGAAAACTCCAATGAATGCGACTCAGATTGTAGAAAAACTGAGTACGGAATATGAACTTGAAGGAGTGAACAGAAAAAGCATATATAGAGATATTGCACTTCTTCAGGATTGTGGATATGACATTGTACAGACTGAGGATAAACGAAGTGGCTGGTATATGAATACACATGCATTTGCAGACTGGCAGATTAAAATAATGATGGATGCAGTACAGCAGGCAAGATGTGTTTCCATTAATGAGGCTATGCAGATAAGAGAAAATCTTCTTAACTTAACGAGCAAAAGAGGAAGAAGTAGATTTTCGTATTTGATAATGCAACATTCAGGAAATGTAAATGCAAAAGAAAACATAGGTACATACATAGAGACTATTCTTGAAGCAATATACCAGCATAGGAAGATAGAATTTCAGTATACAGAAATTAATGATGATATGAAGAAGGTACTGCGTCGGGAAGGAAAGAAGTATCTTCTTAATTTGTATGCAATTTATTGGTCAGATAATAATTATTACCTGATAGGGGTTCATGACAATCACGATAATCTTGTTAATTACAGACTGGACAGGATTGTAAACTTAACTATGAGTGATGAAAGGGCAGTTGATGCAAAGGAAAAAGTAGGTGTCAATCCGGAAATGATAATTCAGGAATACATAGAAAAGAGCGTGAATCATTTTCAGGGAGAGCTTATAAGAGTTGAGGTTGAATATGAACCGGGTCAGGCAGCAAATGCAATTCTTTATGATTTTGCCGGGGAGAATATAAGAGTAAGGAAAATGGAGAATGGTCGCTGCAGAGCAGTATTTCAGAAGATGGATAGTGTTACGCTTGTGGGATGGTTTATGCAGCATGCGGGAATGTATAAGGTTATTGGACCGGAGAAGTTGAGGGAGGAAGTGTGCAGAGAAATAAATCTTGCCAGTGAAAAATATAAACAGTAATGAAGATAATTAGGATACTTACGATATTGTTTCATGTTTGCATTTATGAATATAAAGCTATGGAGTTGTATCATTATTTGATATCGAACCAAAGAATAAATGTTTCAAAAAGAAAGTTCGACTTATCGAAGTAATTGTTTGCAACTTAGTTGATAGAATAGCATAGATATGATAAAATAGCCACAATGAAGAGTTGTATAGGTAAAATGTACGATAAAAGCTATATAGATAGTAATTAAGAAAACGAAGAGGTAGTGCATATGTCAGTATCGTATAACGGATTGTGGAAGCTGTTAATTGACAAAAATATGAAGAAAGTGGACCTGATTAATGATCTGGGAATAAGCAGCAGTACGATTGCCAAGATGACAAAAGGAGAGAAGGTCTCTATGAATATTTTGGAGAAAATCTGTGATGAGTTAGACTGCGACTTTGGTGACATTATCCACTATGAAAAGAATAAGGATGGTGGAAACTATGAACTATAGTGCAGGCATGGTGTCTCAGGTATTTGCATTTGTAGAGACGAAACAGACAGCAGAACTTATGGCAGCAGGTATGTCGAAGGATGAAATAAAGGATAAGGTGATTGGTGAGAATCTTTATCAGCTTAGAAATGAGACCAGATTACGGAGAACATTCAATTATGTATATAATCGGCTTTCGTCATTGCCTGATGGAGCAGTAGAGCTTTTGGTTAAAGTGGATAATGAGAATGCAAAGCTGCTGACACTGATTGCAATTATGAATACAGATAAGCTCTTTTTTGAATTTGTATATGATGTGTATCGTGGCAGGGTAATACTTGGAGAAAAGACGATAGAAGATAGAGATATAAACGGATTTTTTGACGATAAGGCAGTTCAAAGTGAGGAAGTAGCAGGCTGGTCAGAATCAGGAATTAAGAAACTCAAGAATTGTTATATGAAGAATCTTGCAGATGCGGGATTGATTGAATCAACAAAGACAAGGGTAATCAGACACGCTCTTGTTAATTATCGTATAGAGGAACTACTTCACAGTAATGGGATGGATGCATATATCAACGCAGTTAAAGGAGTCTGAGCATGGCAAAGTTAAGTTTGGATGATAGACTGAATCAGATAGAAGACAAAATATCAGAGAAGTCGTTTAGAGAGAATAAAGGACTTGGAAATGAAGTCGGATATTATATATTCGATTATGATCCAGGGGAAGAGCTGTATGTGAGAAATCATATAGCATACCTTAAGGATAGAATAAACAACGGAAACAAAGATTTCAGAATAGTTGAGTTTGACCTGTTTCACCTGATGGTTGAGATATTGCAGGAGGAAGGTTATCTGGAAGCATTCTTTGATTTGGAAAAAGAGAATGGATTTTTTGAGATGGCAGACAGCCTTGTAGAAACTTTGGGACTGGATGAGACAAATGAGCTGAATCTGATCATATCAAGAATATTGCAGGAAGATTTGACAGACAGTGTGGTATTCCTTACCGGAGTAGGCAAGTGCCATCCGATAATTGCAAGCCACAACATCTTAAATAACTTGCATCAGATGCTTGACAGTGTGCCGGTAGTGCTTTTCTATCCGGGAGAGTATAGCGGACAGGATTTGAAATTATTTGGAACGATGGATTCACACAACTATTATAGGGCATTCCGTCTGGTGTAGAGGAGGAAAATTATCTGCTCCTGCAAGGGCAGTCGCATTTTCTAATAGAAAACAAGGAGAATTAACAATGCAGATTAAAAATATGTTTGAAAAGCAGATTGACCGTGACATCAAGGGCGTTATTAAAGTAGGTCAGTCGGATGAAGAAAATGTATATCAGGAATTAGATGAATATGTAGTGACAAAGGAGCTTCTGAAGCATTTCAGGGATTTCTTCAACAATTATGAAAAGGGTGTAGACGGATATACAGATAAGATGGGTGTCTGGATTTCCGGATTCTTTGGAAGTGGTAAATCTCACTTCCTTAAAATACTGTCTTATTTATTAAAAAACAGCACAGTAGAAGGTAAAAGAGCCATTGAGTATTTTACAGATGGTAAGAAGATAGAAGATCCGATGCTTATTGCAGAGATGACAAAGGCTGGAACAATTGAGTCAGATGTCATGCTTTTCAATATTGATTCAAAGGGTTCTGCAAAGGTAGGCTCCGGTAAGGAGGCTATCGTCGAAGTATTTATGAAGGTGTTCAATGAGATGCAGGGATATTGTGGTTCAATACCTTATCTTGCAGAATTTGAACGCCAGTTGGATAACGAGGGCAGATTTGAAGAGTTCAAAGAGAAGTTCGAGGCGAATGCAGGAGCACCTTGGGATAAAAAGAGACAGGCATTTGCAGTTATTCAGGATAAAGTAGTAAAGACATTGGTCGAGATGGATTTCATGAGTGAGGAAGCAGCCCGCAACTGGTGCAAGAATGCAAAGGGCAGCTATGACCTCAGTATCGAGAAGTTCGTATCACTTGTGCAGGAATATTGTGCGAAGAAAGGACCGAATCATCATGTTATCTTCTTAGTGGATGAAATTGGTCAGTATATTGCAGATGATACACAGCTTATGCTCAACCTCCAGACAATTGTGGAAGACCTTGGAACAGCCTGCAAAGGTAAGGCATGGGTTATCGTAACAAGTCAGGAGGATATTGATTCTATTACAAAGACAAAGGGAAATGACTTCTCTAAGATTCAGGGACGTTTTGATACGAGACTTTCTCTTTCAGCATCCAATGTTGACGAAGTAATCCGTAAGCGTGTGCTTGCAAAGAATGAGACAGCAACACAGACACTCAGACTGCTCTATGAGCAGAAAGAATCAATTATCAAGAATCTTATTACATTTACAGCGGATACAGCAGACAAGAAGCTGTATGCAGATAAGGCAGATTTTGCAGACTGCTATCCGTTCATACCATATCAGTTCAATCTTTTGGGACAGGTACTTACTGCGGTCAGAACACATGGCGCAAGTGGAAAGCATCTGTCTGATCAGTCACGTTCTATGCTTGCACTGTTTCAGGAGTCGGCAATCAGATTAATGGATAAAGAAGATGGTGTGTTGGTTCCGTTTAGCTTCTTCTATGATCCATTACATAAGTTTATTGACCACCAGCATAGTCAGGTAATCTCAGATGCAGAGAATAACAGTAAGCTGGATGAGTTCGATGTAGAGCTTTTGAAGGTTCTCTTTATGATTAAATATGTCAAGGAAATTAAGGCAAATGTGGATAACCTGACTACACTTATGATTTCCAATATTGATGATGACAGAATTGAAGTCCGTTCTAAGATTGAAGAATCATTAAAGAAGCTGATTAAAGAGACACTTGTACAGAAGAATGGTGAAATATACATCTTCCTGACAAATGAGGAGCAGGAAATCAATAATGCCATCAACAATGAGTCAGTAGAGATGGGAGAAATCATCGGAGAGGCTTCTACAGTTATCTTCGAGGAAATATATACAGAGAAGAAATATCGTTACAGCAGTCGTTACTTATTCCCATTCAACCAGAAGGTGGATGACCGATTTTTCAAGGGTAATCAGTCTAACGATATCGGAGTGACAGTTATTACACCTTATGGCGGAGATTATTCAGACTCTGCACTTCGTCTGCTCTCAGCACAGGAAAGCAGTGTGATTGTGAAGCTGCCAAATGACAGTACATTTCTTGATGAGATTACAGAATCCATCAAGATATATAAATTCCTTAATAAAAACGCTTCCGGAGCCAGAGGCAGCTTTGACAGCATCCGCAGGGCAAAAGAGGATGAGCGTATTGAGAAGAAGGACAGAATCCGAATCTTTATTGAGGATGCATTAAAGAATGCAGATATCTATGTAAATGGCGATAAGGCAACCATTTCAGCTAAGGAGCCGGCAACAAGAATTAATGAAGCACTCGGTAAGCTCGTAGCAATGAAATACAATAAGCTTACCTATATGGAGACAGCACCGGAGCTTTCAGATATCAGTGCTATCTTTAAACACAGCGATGGTCAGATGAGCTTCCTTGGCACAAGTGATACCACACCGAATAAGCTTGCTTTACAGGAAGTGGTACAGGTAATCGGATTAAATAATGCCAGACATATGAAGACATCCCTTAAGTCATTACAGGATAAGTTTGGTGCAGCACCTTATGGATTTGATCCAAAGGATGTGCAGTGGCTTGTTGCAATGCTGTTCAAGCTGGGAAGAGTGTCTCTTACTCTTAACAGTCAGAGCTTGTCATTACTTTCAACGAATCAGGATGAACTGGTCAGATATATTACAAAGCGAGAGTATGTAGAGAAACTCCTGATAGACATCAGAGAAAGAGCAACTGATGGACAGATTCGCTCAGCAAAAGAGGTTATGAAGGATTACTTCGGATTTACTGTATCCAGCGATGATGATGACAAAATCATGAGCAGCTTCAAGAGCAGAGCAAAGGATAAAGTTGAAGTATACGATGACATCCTTGTAGAGTACAGAATCAATCCGAAATATCCTTGTAAGCGACTGATGGAAGAGGCAAGAAAGAGACTTGAAGAAATCCTTGATATCAATGAGCCTACAGATTTCTTCAAGACAGTAGATAAGAAGAGAGATGCTCTGCTTGATGATGCAGAAGATACTGCACCTGTATTTGATTTCTTTAAGGGAGATCAGAAAAAGATTTTTGAAGAGGCAGTAAAGAATCTTGCATATTTTGGAAACAGTAAGACTTATGTAAGTGACCAGGAGCTGTTAAAAGTAGTCGAAGAGATAGAGACTATCGTGAAGGACAGCAAGCCTTTCGGTAAGATTCAGAGATTACCGGAATTAAATAAGAGATTTGAAGAACTTCATATGGGATTGCTTGAAAAGGAAGCAGCTATCATGGATCCATTAGTACATGACGACTTCCTTAAAGTGAAAGAAGTATTGGATACTAAGCCATTTGCGGAAGTACTCCGTCCTCGTATCAATCAGAGATTTGATGAAATCTGGGAGAAACTCAGAACATCCAGTGATATCGCTGCAATTAAGAATATCAAGCTGGAAAGTGACACTTTAAAAATCAAGTGTCTGGATGAGATAGATGAATATGAGAGGGCACATCAGCCTGCACCGGAACCACCTGTTGCACCGGTAGTACCCGGTAAAGAGCCGATTAATCCTACACCTGTACCGGCTAAAGTAAAGACAAAGAGACGTAAGAATGTTTCCATCAGCAATGTGGCAGGGGCTAGAACATATTCGATAGAGACAGAGCAGGATATTGATAAGTTCCTTGCAGAGATGAAGCAGAAACTGATGGATGAACTGGAAGAAGACACAATAATTACATTGAGCTGATAAGCTTGATTGGAGGATATAGCACATGAACAAAAATGCAATTAAGAAATTTGCAATAGATGCAAGAAATAAGCTGATAGCATCCGTTACCGATAAAGCGGGTATGCTTGGAATTACACCGGATAATTGCAGTGAAGCAATCACAAAAGGTGCTGATTTTGAGGTATACGAGACAGCAGCAGGAACAGAGATAACACTTAACAAAAAACAGTGTGAGCAGAGAAGAAAACTGGTAGACCAGATTCATGCAAGAGGCTTTGAAACGGTAGTGGAAGAAGTGGCATATACATGGTTTAACAGAATCTGTGCTATCCGTTTTATGGAAGTGAATGACTATATGTATCCTGTAAGAGTTCGTGTGCTTTCTTCTGAAAAAGAAGGAAAGAATGAGCCAGATGTGGTAACGATGGCGCCTGAAATTGACTGGGATTTTACGGATAAAGAAAGAGAAGAAATCATTGATGCCAAGATGAATAACAGGCTTGATGATTTATTCAGAATGCTCTTTATCAAGCAGTGTAATCTGCTTCATGAAGTGTTGCCGGGACTTTTTGAAGAGACAGAAGACTATACCGAAATGCTTCTTAACATCTCATTTACGAATGAAGATGATGTGATTCGTATGCTTGTGGATGGTATTGATGAGAAAGATTTTAACATCACATCTGTTGATGAGGATGGCAAGGTAGCAGGACAGGTAGAAATCATAGGCTGGCTATATCAGTATTACAATACAGAGCCTAAAAATAAAGCATTTGCCAAGAAAACCAAAATCACAAAAGAAGAAGTACCGGCAGTCACCCAGCTTTTTACTCCGGACTGGATTGTACGATATATGGTTGAAAACAGCCTTGGCAGAATGTGGGTAGAAGGACATCCGGATGAAGAACTTAAGAGCAAATGGAAATACTATTTGAATGAGGCAGAGCAGGAAGAGTTTGTACAGCATGAACTTGATAAGATAAAGGCAGAGTATGCAACATTAAAGCCGGAGGATATAAAACTTATTGATCCTTGTATGGGTTCAGGACATATTCTGGTGTATGCATTTGATGTATTTATGCAGATATATGAAAATGCAGGATGGTCACAGAGAGATGCTGCACAGAGTATTATCCAAAATAATATATATGGACTTGATATAGATGACAGAGCTGCACAGTTGAGTTATTTTGCAGTATTGATGAAAGCAAGACAGTATGATAGAAGAATCCTGACAAGAGGTATAGAACCGAATGTGTATGCTGTGCAGGAGAGTAATGGCATTAATCGTGGTCAGCTTAAATACTTTGGCACTGGATTGACAGATACAGAGAAGAATGTAGCAGTAACGCAGATGGAAGGACTTCTTAACACATTGAATGACGCAAAAGAATATGGTTCTTTGCTTAATGTGGAAGATTATGATTGGGAGCTGTTAGAGAAATTTGTAGAGAATACAGATACAGAAAGCCAGATTTCTTTTGATACGTATGGACTGGATGAGACAGCAGAGCAGTTGAAACGGTTGATTAGAATTGGCAAGGTGATGGCACAGAAGTATGAAATAGTTGCTACGAATCCACCATATGCAGGAACAAGTAACCTGAGTGCAAAAATGAATAATTTTGTGAAGAAAAATTATCCGGATAGTAAGGCTGATTTATTTGCAGTGTTCATTGAGCGTTGTGGGGAGATTCTAAAGAAAAATGGGTATCAGGCGATGATTACACAGCACTCATGGATGTTTTTAACTAGTTATGAAAAGTTACGTATGAAGTTGCAACAAAAAACGATAATCAATATGGCACATTTGGGAGCAAGGGCTTTTGAGGAAATTGCAGGAGAAGTGGTGCAAACGTCAAGTTTTGTCTTAAGTAAAAGAAAAATAAATAATTATATAGCATCTTGCAGTAGATTAGTTGAAGCAAGTTCACAATCGAAAAAAGAAGAGCTGTATTTGCAAAAGAAAGAAATATATTATTCTAGACAGGAAAATTATGAGAAAATACAAGGTGCACCAATCGCATATTGGGTGTCTGAGAATATTATAAATGCGTTTGATGCCGATAAATTACTGAAAGATGTAGTAACAGCATCAGTAGGAATACAGACTGGAGATAATGAAAAATTTATACATCTGTGGTGGGAGGTTAAAAAAGAAAATATTAACTATGGTGCGATGTCTATAGAAGACTCTTATCAAGATAAAAAGTGGTTTCCATATAATAAAGGTGGGGAATATCGAAAATGGTATGGAAATGATGCCACAGTTATTGATTGGAAAAATGATGGCGAGGATATTATAAGGAATAGTCAAATTACAGGACATCATTATCAACAATATGCAGAAGAGTTGAAATTCAAGCCATTAGTTACATGGTCTAGGATTTCTACAGGTGCTCCAGCATTTAGAATAAAAAAGTATGGTTATTTGTCAGATATGGCAGGATTTAGTATGTTTTCATCAACTATTGATTTGAAATTGATTGTTGCATTTTGCAATTCAGTAGTTGCAAAGAAGTTTTTGGAATTTCTTGCACCTACATTAAATTATATGATAGGTCCTGTTACTTCCATGCCAATCAAGTCATTTGACAAAAATAAAGAAGGGATTTTAAACGAAGTTAATAGTGCTATAAAAATATCAAAAGAAGATTGGGATTCATTTGAAACCTCATGGGATTTCAAACGTCATCCACTAATATCTGTTATCTCACAGAATAGAACATTATTTGATGATATAACAGAGGTTGATTTAGCAGAATGTTACACTTGCTGGGAAAATGAATGTAATGAGCGTTTTAATCAGCTCAAAGCAAATGAGGAAGAACTGAATCGTATTTTTATTGATATTTATGGTCTGCAGGATGAATTAACACCAGAGGTAGAAGATAAAGATGTCACAGTTCGTAAAGCAGATTTACAGCGTGATATTAAGAGCTTGGTTTCTTATGCTGTTGGATGTATGTTTGGACGATATTCATTGGATGAGGAAGGTCTTGTTTTGGCAGGACAGCCTTTTGAAGCACATTTCTTTGAAGCATCAGCACCAGTTTGTGGAACTGGATTTGCCGGAGCACCGGGGGCATCCGTTCCAATAGGTGAATTTTATTATAAGACAGATGAAGGTGTGAAAAAATGCACTTATAATCCTGACAAAGATAATATCATTCCTATTTGTGATGAAGAATATTTCTCGGATGATATTGTTTCAAGATTCTGTGAATGGGTGAAGATTGTATATGGTGAGAAATCATTGGAAACAAACCTTGATTTTATTGCAAAAGCACTTGGCAACAAAGGAAACACAAGCAGAGAAGTAATCAGAAATTATTTTTTAAACGATTTCTTCAAGGATCATTGCAATATTTATTCTGTTACAGGATCTGGTAAGCGTCCTATTTACTGGATGTTCGACAGTGGAAAGCAGAATGGCTTTAAGGCACTTATTTACATGCACCGTTATGATGCTGACACAGTTGGCAGAGTAAGAACAGATTATCTCCATAATGCACAGAAGTATGTAGAAACTGCAATGCAGAGTGCACAGTATACGATTGACAATGCGACATCGGCATCAGAGAAATCGAAAGCCACAAAGGCGGTAACAAAGTACACTAAACAGCTTGCAGAGATGAGGATATATGATGAAGCTATTGCCCATGTAGCCAATCAGAGAATCGAGATTGACTTGGATGATGGTGTAAAGGTGAATTATGCAAAGTTCCAAGGAGTGGAAGTAGCACAGGAAGGTAAGAAGGCATTAAAAGTAGATTTGCTGGCAAAGATATAGTGTATAGTTGAAATTAAGCAAAATTATATTTGGAAAGGATTATATATGGAAGATATTTTTATTACAGAGTTTTTGAACTTGGATAACGAATTTAAAGAACTTGGTGTATTTGATTCTATAATTAATAGAGATAGTCCATTTTTTATTAATTTACTTAGACTTAAAGTAAATAAAACGCCAGAGTTTCAAGGTTCTTATGAAAGAATTAATAGTTTCTATCGAAAAATAATGATTTTGCTTGATTCTTCAAAAAGTAAGGAAGATAAGTTATACAGGGCTGCACTGAAACTTTTTCATTTTCCAGGAGTAAGTGGAATTAATCTTGGCGTTTCAGAAACTGGAATTGATGCAGGATTCGGATCGGTTTTGTCGAAACAAGTAATAAATGATGCTTTTGATATAGTTAAATCAGGTTCAGAACAGCCGGAAATATTCCAGCTTGTAGGACTTTTTGAAAAGAATGTTTCAGCAGATCGCTTGAGTGACATGATAGCAACTATTATATTGCCAGATATAAGAAACTATACGATAGGGATAAATAGAAAGTTGAACATAAATACGGATAAATATCCTGATATTGAATTTCAAGGGGAAATTGCAATTAATCCATATAAAAAATGTGAACTTCTTTATTTACCAGAAGAGGTTTTGCATGAGATTCCAATAGCGGAATCTTGGAGTGATATTGATAGAGTGATTCAAGAGAATCAAGCAATTCGTGACGAGCTAAATGAGACAGTTGGAAAAGAATGGAGAAAAATGTGTTCGGCAGATAAGAAAGAATATTTGAAAGAACATATTTTCAAAAATTCTGAGCGATGTGGCAGAATGATAGAAAACTATCGTACACAGACAATAGCACCATATGAAATTGAAAGTAATGCTGAATATTTGGTAGCAAGTACATTTAAACAGATAAAAAAAGAGGGTGTATTTGATGTGCTTTCACATTCTGCGAAGAGAGAATTAAGTAGTTGGGAAGCAACCATTGAAGTCCTTTCAATATTTAGAGATTGGATAGAAAACAATCGAGGCTGGGATGAAATACTGTCTGCATCAACAAGTAAAAGGGAAAAATCATTACAAAGGCTTTTACATCTTTCTGGGAAATATTATTGTACACAAAATAATATAGATATGGCATTTGAAGCAAATGAAGGTCCTGGTCCAGTAGATCTAAAAATGAGCAGAGGAAATGACAAAACTGTTGTTGAGATAAAGCTTTCATCAAATGCTGATTATATTCATGGATACGAAGAACAAATTGAAGAGTATGCAAAAGCTGAAGGTACTACACAGAGAGTATTTGTGTATGTTAAAGTTGGAAATCCTGTACGGGATGATAAGATTGAGAGTCTTCATAAGTCTAGGCTGGAAAATGGGGAGAATCCACCTAAATTATTTATCATAGATTCTCAAAAACAAACATCAGCAAGCAAAAGGTAAAAATTGGTAGTTTTTGCAAGGACAAAAGTTGTGAATAAATCTTAAGCAGGAGGTTTTTTATTATAGATGAAGCATGAAATATTGAATGAATTGAACCTTGTCGAAGACCATGAGCGAGAATGCAAATTGGCAAATGGTGGACTCCCAGAGAGCATATGGGAGACTTACTCTTCTTTTGCAAATACCAATGGTGGCACGATTCTGCTTGGAATAAAGGAACACAGAGATTCTTTTACAGTTGAAGGCTTAACAGACAAGCAGATTGTTAAATATCAGAAGGATTTCTGGAGCACTTTAAATGACAGAAATAAGGTGTCAAAGAACATCTTACTGAATCATCATGTCAGACCTGTGACTGTCGGAGAAAAGAAAATATTAAGAATTGATGTTCCCGCAGCAGACAGACATGATAAGCCGGTATACATCGGGACAGATCCAATGAAAGGTACTTATAAAAGAGATTATGAAGGTGACTTCCTTTGTACAGAAGAGGCGGTCCGTGCGATGTTTGCTGACCAGAGAGATGTATCTGGTGATGTGGAAGTGCTGGATGAGTTTGGATTGGAAGTGCTGAATCAGGATACAATAAAAGGTTATAGAATTATTTTTGAACAGCTTCACAGTGGACATCCTTGGAATGCTTTGGAAAATGATGAGTTCCTTATGAAATTAAGGGCAGCAGCAAAGAATAAGAATGGTACATTATCTCCAACGATAGCAGGACTTTTATTCTTTGGAGAAGCTTATCATATTACGGAGATTTTTCCGAATTATTTTCTGGATTATCGTGAGGAATGCGATGATAAAGCGGTACGCTGGTTATTCCGGACACATTCAAACGAAGGTGATTGGAGCGGCAATATATATGACTTTTTCTGCAAGGTGCGTACCAGAATGGACGATGATGTAGCAGTTCCATTTGCAAACAGACGAGATGGATATCGTGTAGATAGAGTGGATGTGCATGATGCATTGGAAGAAGCATTGGCAAATGCACTGGCACATGCAAATTATTATGGTAGACGAGGAATTCTTGTTGTTAAAAAGGGTAAGGAACTTAGCATTTCCAATCCAGGTACTATCAGGGTAACAAAAGAGGAATTTTATGCAGGCGGCAATAGTGATCCACGAAATCCGAATATCTTAAAAATGTTTGGGTTTGTAAATGTCGGTGAGCGTGCCGGAAGTGGTGTCGATAAGATTATGACAGCATGGGCAGAACAAAATTGGAAAAAACCGGAATTTGATTTCTCAGAGCGCAGTGACCGGGTAACATTAAAGCTCGAAGTTGGACAAGTGGTATATATTCCAGGTGCTGCTAATATCAGAAATGAAAATACAAATCAAACAGAAGCAGTTGCTTTGTCAAAAGAAGATAAAATACTTGAGTATATCAGGCAGAATGGAAGTATTTCTTCTCAAAAAGCCGCTGATATAGGTGGTTATAAGTCAAAGACAGGAGCTAGAAAATTGCTTGATAAGATGATAGAAAAAGGATTGATTACGAAGATTGGAAATGGACCGGCAACTAAATATGTGATTTAGTGGTCACATTGCTACTTATCGAACACTTTATTGAACACTATCGGACACTTTTGCGTACTATCGGATACAAAGTGTTCGATAAGTGACCATTTATCGGACACTAATTAGCATAGGCTGAATATAAATATTTGTGCAGACTATCTGCACAAATGGATTAGAAGGTGAAATATGGATTTACAGAACATACAGGATCAATTAAATACAGAATTTGCCAAGTCAGAGATAAGGATCATATTCTGGTTTGATGATAAAGGTGAATATGAGGATGAGGTATCGGAACTACAGCTTGGTGATGTAAAGCTGCACATTCTTGATGGTACAAACTGGCTCTATTCAAAGTATTTATTAAACGAAGAGGACAAAGAGAGCAAATATCTTGTCTATGCAGCCTTTGCAAAGCCAAGTGATGCAGAGAATCCTCTCGCAGATATGTATTATTACTCAACACCTTATTATACTGACAGAGTATCGCAGATGTCTCAGGAGATTGGTATTGAAAATCGCTTTAAGGAGCATTTATCACAGTATGGCAATTTCTGGAAAAATAAACATCGTATTGAAAAGTTCAAGGAACTTGGAATTGATCATTACAATGCGCAGACAATTGATATTGGTTTGATTGCTGTACTCACGGATGTAAAGACTCCAAATTTTGAGGAAGTAGTTAAGCAGATGATGCTCTGTGACAATGAGAAGTATTTTAAGGCATTGGACGATAATGGATTGACAGACAAGTTCTGGGAACTTTGCGAAAAATTCTTTGGATATAAGTCAGACAAGCCAAACATAGATGATTTGTCTGCTTGTATGATATTAACTTATGCATCATCTACATTGAAAGCTACTGTTCCGGAAGCAATGAGGACTTATATTCTTAAGAAGCGTAATGATGTTGTGGTCTTTATCCGTAATATCATGGACAATGTGAATTATCAGGATGCCTATGACAAACTTGTAGATAGAATAGATAAGTCATTACGTTTTGTGACAAGAATACAGGATGGATTAAAGAAAGACGTGGAGAAGAAAAAAGACAGTTCTCTCCAGATGTCTGACATTTTTGCATGTGATGCTTTTGCCGGGTTAGATGATATTATTATTGATTGGGCATTGGAGCGGTTAAATGATGAAATCCTTGATGCACAGATTGATGGACTTAATATTGCTCAGATAGCTGACCAGAGAATGTCTAAGGCATATCATTATAGCGAAAGATACAAGAATGAATATACGACTATCAAGTATGCGTATTTGATGATGAAGTCTGTATCACTTATGGAGTTCTCAAGTGATATTAAGACATTGGTTGCAAATTATCAGAAAGAGTCTTATTTGATAGATTCATATTATAGATGGTTTTATTATGCATATGACCAGATTGAAGATAACAGTAAATTCTCTGATGTAAGACAGAGAGTAGAGAATATTTATACGAATACATATTTGCATAAGATAACACCGAAGTGGAATGAGAATTTCACAAATGATGTAATGAATGCTACAGATCTGCCTAAGCAGGAAGATTTCTATAAGCATTATCTTAGAGGTTATGATGGAAAGCAGAGGGTTATTGTGATTATTTCTGATGCTTTCCGATATGAGTGTGCAAAGGAACTTTTCAGCAGATTGGAATTAGACGAGAAGTGTACACCAAAGATGGAGTGTATGCTTAGCTGTCTGCCTTCTGTGACCTCGGTTGGAATGGCAAGTCTGCTTCCACATAATGAGATGCAGGTGGATGGAAACTTGAATGTGACTGTTGATGGACATGCATGTGCAAGTATGGAGCAGAGAGACAAGATACTGAAATCTTATAATGAAAATAATGTGGCATTGTCATTTGATGAAGTGGCAAATGCAAATCAGGCTCGAATCAGGGAGTTAATTCAGGGCAAGAATATCGTGTACATCTATCACAATCAGGTGGATGCAAGAGGAGACAAGCCTGCAAGTGAGAATGAGGTATTTAATGCCTGTGCAGAGGCAATAGAAGAGATACATAAGTTGGTAAAGAAACTGACTGGTTATGTATCGGCACCAAAGTTTTTCATAACTGCAGATCATGGCTTCTTATATAAGAGAGACAGATTACAGGAGTTTGACAAGGTATCATATCCAAAGGATAAATGCCTTTATACAAACAAGAGATTCCTTATTACAGAAGATGCAGTAAATGAGCAGGGAATCATGGCAAGAACAATGGCATATCTCAATAAACTATATGTGGATACTCCGGTTGGAGCAGATATTTTCAAGGTTGCCGGAGGTGGACAGAATTATGTGCATGGTGGTACGTCTTTGCAGGAGATGATAGTACCGGTCATTGAACTTACCACAAATACCAGAGGTGTGGCATACGATTATGTAGATGTTGTCCTTACATCTGTTACCCGTAAGGTGACAAACCTTATCACATACTTTGATTTTATTCAGACAGAGAAAGTCACAGACACCATGAAAGCAAGAAGTATCGTGGCTTACTTTACTACAGAAGATGGCGAAAAGATTTCATTTGATGTGCCTATGATTGCTAACAGCAGGGAAGATGCACCGGAGAAGAGAACTTTCCATGAGAAGTTTACTTTGAAATCAAGAGAATATAAGTATGGAGACAAGTATTATCTTGTATTGGCGGATGCAAATGATGAGAAGAATATCTTGCAGCAGTATGAGTTTATGATTGATATTGCGTTTGTTGATGATTTTGGATTTTAATAGGAGTGATTAATGTGACTACAAACAAAATACTTTTTTTAAGAAACTTGAATGATGAAGAACCGGAAAACTGGCAAAAATTTTGGAAAAGTTTTAATGCTTGGTTTGGATCAGATGCATTGAATAAAAATTTCATTAAGGATGAATACATATATTACAATAGTGGCTGGAATGGTGGAACATATGAATTAAATATAGATATGGAGCAGGAATATAACATTGAATATGGAGAGTCATATTCAGGTTTTAATATGCATGTAGATTATGAAAGTATTAAAAAGTTTGTAGAGATTGCATTTAGTAGATGGATAAAAAAAGAACAGCGATATGCATATACGATTAAGGTAAATGAACTTTTAAAAAAATTTGATTTGTCTTATAGGCTGAATCAAGGGAAATTAGCAAGAATAGGAGATCAGGATTTAGAATCGATTTCTAAAGTTAATGATATTAAATTGAATAAAGGTGATAGAGTATATTCTGCGTTTGAGACGTATACAATCAGTGAATTTATTGCTCAAGGAGGTAATGGTAAGGTATATAAAGCAGAGGATTCTAGAAATAGAATAATAGCAATTAAAGTAGTATTGAGGGAACATGGGAGTAAACTTGCAAGATTTAGTAATGAGATTAATTTTTGTGAAAGAAACCAAAATAAAAACATTATTGAAATCTATGATCATGGGACTATAGGTAATAATATGATCTTTTATGTTATGCCATTAGCAAAAGAAACATTAAGAGATAGAATTAAAAAGCACATACAACATAGTGATGCAGAAGAGATATTTATTAATATTTTGTATGGTCTTAAGTATGCACATGAGAAGGGTGCCTATCATAGAGATATTAAGCCTGAGAACATTTTATTTTTAGATGAAACTAATAATGCTGTTATAGCGGATTTTGGAATAGCTCATTTTTGTGAAGAAGATATTATTGCAAGTGTGAAAACAAAGGCATCCGATAGAATGGCAAATTTTCAATATGCAGCACCAGAGCAGAGAATAAAGGGAAATGCAAAAAATGTGGACGGAAGAGCTGATGTTTATGCTGCTGGACTTATTCTAGTAGAGATGTTTACAGGTGAATTGGTAGGAGCTGGTAATTACACGAAGATATCAAAAGTGGCACCAGAATATAAATATTTAGATGATGTGTTTAATGAACTTTTTTGTCAAAATCCAAATGACAGATTGTATCCAGTTGACGCAATAATAGAAAAAATCAATAGTTACAGGTCAAAGGAGAATAGTGATGGATCAAATTAATGAATATAATAATATATCAGAAACAGACGATAGACGAGAAATCATAAAGCAGAAACTTCGTCAATATTATGATGGTCGTATTGTCCGTAAAGATCTAACAAAATCAATTCGAGAAGGAGCCAATGTTCCGGTATATGTACTGGAATATCTTCTTGGACAGTATTGTAATTCTGATGATCAGGAGATTATTGACGAGGGAGTAGACAATGTGAAGCGTATTCTGCGAGATAACTATGTCCGTCCGGATGAGGCACAGAAGATATTGTCTCTTCTTCGAGAGAGAGGAAGCTATACAGTTATTGACAGGATTACAGTAGTTCTTAATACAAAGGAAGACCGGTACGAGGCAACCTTCTCTAACCTTGGCATTAAGAATATTCCTATCAGTGCTGACTATGTAAAGGATTATGACCGTCTGCTTTGTGGGGGTATCTGGTGTATTCTCCAGCTTGAATATGAGTTTATTGAGGAAGATAAGAAAAATACACAGCCTATTCGTATTAGAAAGTTGACACCGATTCAGATGCCACATGTGGACATGGATGAAGTAAAGAATGGTCGTAAGGCATTAACTAAGGAAGAATGGATGGACATTTTGCTTCGCTCTACTGGTATGGAGCCGGACAAGCTTTCTGACAGAGCTAAATGGTTATTGATTGCCCGTATGATTCCACTTGTTGAGAATAACTTTAATATGTGTGAATTGGGACCTCGTTCTACAGGTAAATCATACATATATGAGCAGATTTCTCCAAACAGTATCCTCGTTGCCGGAGGACAGACTACAGTTGCAAATCTGTTTTATAACATGTCTAACAATACAGTAGGTCTTGTCGGAATGTGGGATGTTGTAGCATTTGACGAGGTTGCCGGCATTAAGTTTAAGGATAAAGATGGTATCCAGATTATGAAGGGATACATGGCATCAGGTGCATTTTCCCGTGGCAAGGCTGAGATACAGGCAAAAGCATCTATGGTCTTTGTAGGTAATATCAATCAGAGTGTGGAGACTTTGCAGAAGACATCAAGTCTGTTTGATCCATTTCCTCCTGAAATGGGTACGGATACTGCTTTCCTTGATCGTTTCCATGCATATATACCGGGATGGGAGATTCCTAAGTATAGACCGGATTCATTTACTAATGATTATGGATTTATCACAGATTATCTGTCAGAGTTTATGCGTGAACTCCGAAAGGATAATTACAGCAATATAGCAGAAAAGTATTTCAAATTAGGGAATAATTTAAATCAGAGAGATGCTATTGCTGTTCGTAAGCTGATTTCCGGATTTATCAAATTGATTTATCCTGATGGAGAAGTCAGCAAGGAAGAAGTTGCAGAGATTATGGATATTTCACTTGAACTTCGTAGACGAGTAAAAGAGCAGCTTAAGAAGATTGGTGGAATGGAGTTCTATGATGTGAACTTCTCATACATAGACAATGACAGTTTTGATGAGCATTTTGTATCCGTACCGGAGCAGGGCGGTGGCAAGATGATTCCTGAAGGTATGGGCAAGCCGGGATGCTTATATACAGTATCAAAGTCAAAGACTGGAATGATAGGCTGCTATCGTTTGGAAACACAGATGATGCCGGGAAATGGAAAATTGACTTGCACAGGTATTGGTTCAGGAAAAGAGCCAAAGGAAGCTACCAATACGGCATTTAATTATCTGAAGGCAAACGGCAATGCAATATCGGGTTCAATCAGTACAACAACTAAGGATTACATCATCAATTATCAGGATATGCAAGGACTTGGAATGACAGGAAATCTTGCACTGCCTACATTGATTGCTATTTCATCGGCAGCACTTAGTAAGCCTACAATCAGCAGTCTTGCAGTACTTGGTGAGATTAGTATTGGTGGAACACTTATTAAGGTAGAAGATTTAGCAAGTACATTACAGGTATGTCTTGATAGTGGAGCTAAGAAAGTACTTCTTCCAATTACATCGGCAGCAGATCTTGGAACTGTACCATCTGACTTAGTTGGAGCGTTTAGTCTGATATTTTATTCTTCTCCGGAAGAAGCGGTTTATAAAGCATTGGGAGTAGAGTAATTTATAGGCATTGGCGGCAGCCGATGCCTTTTGTTATGCACTAAAATATTATATATCCATAGATGTTTGTGTATATATAAAAATAGTGTATAATAAAAACAAATAAATGTTCGACAGTATGTATGAGACAATAGAGAGCAGATATTAGTTTTATAGGAATTAGTACTTTTTTAAGACAAAAAGAATAGAAGATTAATAATTACCTTAAATATCAGAGTGACCATTAGGTGGTCACAAGTGGTCACTTTTAACATCAGAGTGACCACCATATATACAAGGAGGCACATATGACACAGGAGTAATTTAAGAAAGCAGCACAATACAAGCAGGCAGGCTTTGGAGTTATAAATCATGAGTATATT